>Ga0172379_10004449_pt1 | contig 20693 bp, 27 predicted proteins | sample GrowelOW334metaG_FD_119756 | JGI IMG/M metagenome (GOLD analysis project Ga0172379, IMG submission 119756) | Groundwater microbial communities from an aquifer near a municipal landfill in Southern Ontario, Canada - Groundwater well OW334 metaG | ecosystem: Environmental > Aquatic > Deep...
CTTGTATCTTTATAAGTACTGAAAGTCTCATCTACATATCTTAAATACGAAAAGGCTTTTTCAAATGCTTCTTCATTAATGTGCTCATCGGCTACATCTATTACCACATTCATACCCATAATAATTCTTTGCTGTCTCATAATATTATTTTTTTGCCTGAGCTAAAGCCGAAGAAAGAGATTGTCTGAAAGCTTCACTTGAATATGACGCTCCAGAAACAGTATCAACATTGGCATTTTGAACTTGAATTGCCTCTTGTTTCAATATAGGCATTGCATAAGTATTTATTCTAATTGAATTGCTTCGGTCTTGAGGGTAATCAAGAAATTGCACGTCTGTAATATTTCCACCTGAAATAGTAGCTAAGACCTGAATATTTCCATAATAAGCATCCGCACTTATTCCGGTATAATTACCATCTTTATATAAACCATTTGTTGTTTTAGTTGCGGTTGATTTGGGCGCAGTAGTTGGAGCTGGAGTTCTTGCTGTTTTTGGTGGAATAAAATCATCATCATCATCATCGACACCTCCTTCTCTGATAGGTATTATTGAAGGATTATTAACGATCACCACATTACCTACACCACTTACACGCTGATACAAGACATAAACCGCAAAAGTCGCTATTACAAAAATTGAAACAATATATTTTTTCATCACTTTTTATAATAGCAATATTATCATAACAATATCATTTTATTGATTAATATAGATTTTATGCAACAGACTAAATGTCTGACTACCTCCGACACCTTCCCCAACAATAGAATATTTTTTCTGAAAATCTTTCACTGCCATTTTTGTACAAGTATTTAAAATACCCCCATGTGGACAATCATTTCTGCTTTTTCCTATCGGAGGAAAATCCCCATCCATAATCAAAGATGTCTGCAGTGCATAAATATCTTCAGGATTTGATTTTTCACTTGTCACAGGAATATTCCACGCGTAAATAGATGTAGGATTGTACAAAGAACTGACTGTCACACTACTATCTTTAGTAAAAAAATCCTGAAGACCTAAATATGTCTGATACGCCAGATCTCGAAGCGCTAGACTTCTTACTTTTGGATTCACAAATTGAGGCTCATAAATATAATCATATTCAATAAGGATACTAGCTGCATTAGAGGTGTTGTTTACCCCAACAGCAATGAGTTGTGGGTCGTCAATGATGCCGATTGACTCCTGTGGAAGATTGCTTATCGGGTTATACAAAGAAAGCCGATGAAATACCGCATCTGCCACAGCCTTAGTTGTTGGGCTATTTGAATATTGTTTTGCTGGAGTATAAATAACCATTCCAGAATATTTACCCGCAACCCTTTTGCCATGACCAACGTAATCGTTGAAATGAAGATGGATCATGAGGTCTACATCATTTTCATTAGACCATTTTGTAATTCCATAAAGACGTAAGGCAACATTGGCGGGAGCACTATTGTGTATCACTCTTGGGGTACTTGTTGCACCAATAAATGTAACTCCTGAATTATTTTGTTTAGAAGATTTTTGCCAAGCAATGATACTGTCCCAAGAATTTTTAAAATAATCAGTAAAAGTAGGGTTCCAAGACTTTTCATCCCGAGTAATAAATACCTGATAATTACTATTCGCTTGAAAAAATTGTTGCAAGTCTTGCCCTGTTTCTGCCACCAAATTACGTTCAAAAATGCCACCGAATTTGGTGCCTCCAAAATCTGGTTCATGACCTGGGACAATAAGTATGCGTACTTTTTGTTTAGGCTTATCAATAGCACCATAGTCAGCCTGAAGATCTTTCAAAGATACGGGGCCCCTACCAGAAATTGTTTCTGTTGAGTTGAAATTTCCTTCATAAAAATAAAATGTGCATCCAAATGCTCCGACAATCATGAGTATTAAAAATATTTTTAGTAAAATTTTTTTCATAATCCTTGTGTTAATGAAACTATCTTATACCCTTCAGATTCAATAGTGGTAAATACATCATCTAAAATACTACCAGTAATATTGTCTCCTACATGCATGAGATATAAAGCTCCAGGGGCAACGGACGTAAGAATTCTCTTCTTTACTTGCACTGAAGTCTCTCCTTGTTTTTCCTTCCAATCAAGAGCGTCGACCGTCCAATAAATAGATTGATACCCGTCTTTTTCGGCAGTAGCAAGGACTTCGGCATTGCGTGACCCATACGGCGCTCTAAAATATGGCTTAGGAGAAAGCCCTGTTGTCTTTTGCAAAACCTTTTCCATATTCGACAATTCTTCACTTATCTTTTCAGCAGAAGCTTTAGTCAAATCTGGATGGTCATAAGTATGATTGAAAATCTCATGTCCAGCGAAAGCAATACGTTTTACTAAATCAGGATTTTTTTCAACCATTTTACCAGTGAGAAAGAAAGTTCCTTTTACATGATGCTTCGCCAAAACTTCTAAAATCTTGTCTCCAGATTCAGTAGTTCCTCCTCCGTCAAAAGTAAATATCACCTGTTTTTTATAGGTATCACCGTGAGTGATTTCTTTTGCAGGTATCGTAGAGGCACTCACCTGATTTTTTTGAAGAAGTAAACCTGTTTTTGTTTTTGGATAAAAGTAAATACCAAGAAAAAAAACAATCACAATAAAAATCACTAGAGAAGTTACTTTCTTATTCATCGATTTATAATACTTAATTTTTTCCCCCGAGTCATTCGCTTTATCTCAGCCTCTCTTTTTCGTGCCTCACTAAGACTAGAAAATTTTTCAGAATACAAAAGGAGCACAGGTCTACGAATTTTCGTATAGTGTGCTCCTTTTTTCGAATTATTGTGTTGATGAACTCTTTTCTCAAGATTATTCGTACACCCAACATACAAAGTAGTGTCTGAACACTGAAGAATGTAAGTGGTGTGAGACATCAAAGACTTTTCTATATCTAACTATCTAAATAGTCTGAAGAACCATCCAAAAAGACTTGGTTTGTTTTGATTTGCATCAATTACAGACTGAACTCGAGCTTGTTCCTGAGCAAGAGCCTCTGCTTCTGTAGTCAAACTCTTCTGCACTTCTGGAGTAGAACTTGCTTTTATCTGATTCAATTTCTCAATATGACTTTGAATTGTTGTGACTGAGTTCTGCAATTCTTTTAAGTTGCTTTCATTAACACCAACCAAGAATTTCATGAAAGCTCCCTGTGAATCGATTGCTTTTATATTTTCAGCTGTCTTATCTTTTGATTCATCCTCTTCTCGAGCAACTTCTCGAACCTGCTCTCCAATACCTCGCGTGGTAGAGCTTGCAATCTCATGCAGTCTCTGTACAAACTTAGCTACTTCACTTCGATGAAGATCTCCGTTGTCTTCTTCTTGTTCTGTTGAAGTACTGTTTGTTGATGTACTTTCGTCATTATTATCAGAAGAATTACTATCGTCTTCTACTTTTAATTTATCACTTACTTCTTTTTGAAGTTCGATATTCTTTTTCTGAGCTTCACGAGTATTTTCTAGAGCTTTCTTTTGGGCCTCAAAAACTTGCTCATTTTGGTTTTCAGAAATATTATTATTCTGATCTTCCGCTGAGGCCTTTGACAGACCAAACACAAAACCGCTCAAAACCAAAGTGGCGATACCTACAATCACTACAATTTTATTTATATTTTTCATATATTTAATGTTATAACCGACGAACAAATTATACTCTCTTACATTCATAATTACTACAAGGTTTTGCACTCTTTTTTACCATCTTAATTATATAAAAAACAGCCGCCTACGAATAGGTGGCTGGGTTGTTGTCAATGATGAGGTCGTATTTTTCGGCCAGTTCAAGAAGATCCATTGCGGAAGCAAAACCAATTTCCTTCGCAAAGAGCTCAAGAACTCCAACGTGGATTTCTCTCGAATGTCGCTCAGATTCCAGATAGAAACGATATCCGAACTTGCCCTCAAGCCTCGCTACAGGCTTGAGTTTAATAATCAGACTTTTTCCATCCGTCCCTTTTTTCAGAAGGGTCCGAAGCTCTTCTTTTGTCGGTATTTTCTTTTCCACCATTTTGTCAGGATGGATACTCGGCATTGAGAAGCTCCCAGTTGTCTTTCGCAGGAATGGCTTTCGACCCTTTCTTGCAAAGTGGGCACTCTGCAGGAGTCCACTGGGGCATGTGATAGTCAATGAGTGAAATGATTCTTTTACCACTCACTTCCTTGAGGCCGGATCGGTTCACAAGGGTGAGGATAAAAGGCATAACGATTCCACCCGCAACAATGACGGCTGTCTCAGTACGATCGATGCTCCCACCAGTTGTGAGCACGTCTTCGCAAAGCAAAACCGATCGTCCTGGCAAGAGACGAGCTTCCTCGTCGCTAAAGACCATCGACTTTTCTCCGCCTGTCTCGTTTTTTGCTGGCGACACAAAGAAGCAATCTTCCATAGTGTAGACAGGTATCCGCTGACTGAGAAAATCAGCCAGTTTGGTCGCACCGGTCTGAGGACCAGCGACACAATGGATAACATCAAAGCTGATTTCGAAGTGTTCATCAAACTTCTCGAGAAGATCCGAAGCAGCTGCCCGCAACAAACCTTCATCGGGAATGACAAGCCGGCTATTGAAAAAGCCGTTTGAATGTTTCCCTGATGCGAGAAGTGCATGTGGGCGATGGAAGTTTCCATCATGAACCCAGAGCGCTTTTTTCCTTTGGTATATGTCAATCCAACCTGTTGAGTTTCTAAACATGGCAGTATCCTCTTATTTCAATATTCAATTTTAAACGCCTTAAGGTGGCGTGTTACCTGTCGATGAATTCGACTCTAACGGTAGATTAGCTCAAAACGTACTTTTAATCAATTTTAATAATAAAAATACCCTCTCTTGTGCGCACAAGAGAGGGTTTGACCCACCCGTCAGCCGACATACTAAGGTGTAGATCGAGGCTGGCAATATACTTCTATCCGCAAATTTGGCGAACAGGTACCACCAACAACGTGTAAATAGGTGTCCACGTAAACCGCAGAAGCTACACGGAGAATTAACTCCATATCAAAGCTTCATTTCACACGCTTCCACTGATCAAGCAGATGTACTTTGTTTAAGTCGTTCAAAGGTGACTTCGGTCCCTTGAAAGCCGTACATGTAAGAGCTACTTCGACTCGGCAACCGTATGTATCCGGCAGGTTGCACAACTCCAGCTATCGGTAGTCTTCTATTTTCAGGTTGCGCGAACGGAACCAAAGAAGACAGCTGTTTTCAATCCTATGAAAGCCACAAGACTGAACCGGAATTCCGAGACAACACTATCCTATTAAATCTTTTGAAGCAACTATTTCTTCACCATATTCAGCTCCACATAAAACTGTGAGCCTTTATTTTCCCCATCAGATTCTGCCCAGATATGACCACCTTTAGCTTCGAGCATCTTTTTTGCAATATACAGACCAAGCCCTGTTCCTAGGATATTTACTCCATGGGCATCTTGTGCACGACTGAATTTTTTAAAGAGAAGTGGCATGGTTTCTTTTGAAATCCCTACTCCACTATCTTTTACACTAAAAAGAACTGTCTCTTTTTTATTTTTATGCACCCCAATTTCAATCCAACCCTCCTTAGTGTATTTATGTGCATTATCAATCAAATTTATGAGCACTTGTTTTAGCTTTGCTTTATCTTCATGAACAACACAAGCTTCTTTGGAAACTTTCAATCTCAATTCCAAATTATCTTTTTCAATACCCAATTTCATTTCATCCACAACCTCATGTACTAAATCAGCAATATTAAAATCTTTCATATAATACTTCATCTCACCCTGATCAAGACGAGAAACATCCAAGAAATCACTGACTGTCTTATTTAAAGAGTCTGTAGATCGAAGAATAATATCAAGTGGCTCAATAAATTCTTTTGGCACATTTCCATACCCTCCTTCAAGTATTAAAGACACATATCCACGAATTGCTCCCAATGGCCCACGTATCTGGTGAGTAGCCAGAGAAAGAGACTCATTGATATGGTTTTTAAGTATATTTGTAGCCCAAATACGGAATTGTGTAGCCTTTTTAGAGTTCACTCTGTACCCGACAGAGATAATGGCATCGAGATTGTAAATCTTAACCATGTATTTCTTGCCATCTCTAGCAGTTAGTTCTATTTTGGAACTAACTGAAGCTTCATTGAGCTCGTGTGTTTCAAAAATATGACTGAGATGTTTGGTGATAGCAGGTCTTTGTGTCCCAAATATTACCGAGATTTGATCCTGCGTCAGCCAAACAGATTCATTTTCTATTCTTGTTTCTATTCTTATACAACCTTTTATCGGTTCGTATATCATTATCGATTTCTTTTTATTAGTCATTCAAAAAAATTAATTCTAAAAAATAATTGGGTGTACCATTATATATTAAAAGAATTAAATTAGCGATAAAAAACCTCGTCGCAGGGTGCGACGAGGCAAAGTGAAGTGACTAAAACTTTTTCTGCAAATCCTCGAGGGCATCGAGAATGGTTTTCCTTTTTACAATGGAATCCCTGATCCATTGCCCGATGTGAGTTTTAACTTTCTTGATAAAGTCCGGAGGAAGCTTGATCTTGTCCAGCTCTGCATCCAAATCTCCAAGACTCTGACAAAAAATGATTTCGGACATTGTGGACCCGTATTCACTTTTAATCGTCTCTGGAAATGTTGGATGGAACTCAGCTTTATGGAACCCCCATATACCATATCCTCCTGCACATTCATTCCTCCCGAAGATCAGACGGACAACTTCATATTTCTTGATGTGTGTCCTCCGGCTTCCGTAAGCATTTTCGAGGATGGGAATAAACAAGACCCTGTCATCCGACGATGTTCCAAGTCTTGCTCTCGCCCCATACAAGACGAAGTTATACTTCAGGTTGTCAATTTCCTTGGACTCAACACCTAAGTAATCTTGCAATCTGCTGAATGGCAAGTTTTTCAGGTGCGGGCGCAGGGTTTCTTCGAACTTTCCGAGCTGTTGACCTAGAGATAATTTGGACGGATCCATTTTCTCATTCCTTTCATTTTGTGCGCATTTGCGCGGGTTTTTGTTGTTGTGAACTCTACTTTTTGGGACGGATCCCTGAAGCAGAACTGGAGGTGATGTTACTCTTTAAGAACGATAAGTCAACAAAAACTTCAACAAAGCCATCCTCACCAACAACCCATACTTGGCTTGTTTGAAATATACTGCCTTTGGAGAACTATCAACCTCAGTCAATATCTCATCCACTCTAGGCAATGGGTGCATGATAATTGATTTCGCTTTCATTTTCTTCACCAATTCAGAATCTATCTGGTAGCAACCTTTCATTTTTTTGTATTCACCCTCACTCGCAAAACGTTCTTTCTGAATTCTGGTTTGATACAGCACATCAACTTTTCCGACAACCAAATCCAATTTCTCAATCTCTTCATAGCTTGCCCCATGCCGGTCCAAATATTCTTTTATATCATCTCCAACTTTTAAAGCTTTTGGTGATACAAAATATATTTTCACATTTTTATACTTTCCTAAAAGATACGCTAGCGACCGAATAGTCCTGCCGTGTTTTAAATCTCCTACCAAGGCAATAGTGATTCCCTCTATTTTTCCAAGCTCTTTTTTAATTGTGTATAAATCAAGCAAAGCTTGAGTCGGGTGTTGTCCTGCTCCATCTCCAGCATTTATGACTGGGACTTTCGACACAAAAGAAGCTTTTTCTGAAGAGCCTCTTTCGTAATGTCGAAGTACAATAACATCTGCATAATTATTTATCACTCGAATAGAATCTTCCAATGTCTCGCCTTTGGCTGCAGAAGAAAATTCTTTTGCGTTTTCTGTTGTAATAACACTTCCACCCAGACGCAACATTGCTGATTCAAAAGAAAACCGAGTTCTTGTACTCGGTTCATAAAATAGAGAAGCCATTATTTTCCCCTTGAGGGAATTGTCTGTCTTTTTTTCCAACTTATCCGCAATAGAGAAAATCTTATTGATAAACTTTTGATCAAACTGCTGAGATTCGATGATGTGATGCATTAGGGAGATTATAGCAGAGTTTTACTCACTCGTAACCCCATCAAACTCTGGACCATCTGTCTCCGCTTCGGATTTAGTAGGACGTACAATTCCGTCTTTGTGATGAGCTGGAGAATAAATTGTGTACAATTTTAGAGGCTCAGTCGGAGATGTGTTTACCACATTGTGCTGTGCCCCTGAAGGTACCACCACAGCATCTCCGTCTGTTACTTCGTATTCATTGTCGTCTATTACCACCTTTCCTGTTCCAGATTCAAATCTAAAGAATTGGTCGTTTTCAGCATGTACCTCTAGGCCTATTTCTTCTTTTGGAAGCAAACTCATAAGTACGAGCTGAGAATGATGACCTGTGTAAAGCACCTTGCGAAAATTCGTATTTTCTAGTGTCAGTTTTTCAATATTTTGTTTGAAGCCTTTCATATTTCTATTATACACTAAAGATATCAAAACTTTCTTCCACAATCCACTTATCACCTTCCAACCTAAACAAAGTCACATTATCAAATGGAAGCATGAAATTTGGCTTTTCCAAGGTCTGTACATATTCCCATATTTTTTTAATTTCTTGTGGAGTCAATTTGTTAGCCAAAGTCGCGTGTGGATGCCAAGTGAGGAAATTATCTTTTGGCATTCCAGGAACATCCTTTAAAATTATCCTCAGTCCTTCAATTGTATTTACGAGTTGTGAACTAGCTTCTATTTTTGCAAACACGACATTATCATCAAAACGATCAAAATCAGACATTATAAAATTCCCAATAATATTTCTATACTGCACCCAGCTTCTTAATATGTTTTTAATATTTTCAACATCATCAGTCTCAAACGGATAAAAAATAGTGATATGGGGTGGCAACCTTTCATAAATCTTCCATGTATTAAATTTTTCTGAGATGTCTTTAGTAAGATTGATATGCCAATCAGATGCTTCTCCTTTTATTAAATATCCGATGAAATATTTCATGTTACTTGAACACCATAACACCACTATCAAATTTCAAATCAAAAACAAGTTCGCCTTTAGAAGTGAAATGATAACTTTGTACTTCACCAAGAGCTTTAGAAAACTCACTCTCCTGTGAGCCTTCACAGAACATCTCAGTCGACATCATTCTTTCAAATTTAATCAAATTACCAGCCACAGAATATTCCCCTCCAACCCCATTACAATCAGTCGTAGCTGAGAAAGTATTCGGTGATTTAAAAGTGATGGTGAACTTGTTCTGAAGGCGAGGAGTTGTACTTGAACCATTGTTATACGTAGTACTAATCCAATTCCACTTTTTCATACCAAGAGTCATCTTTGAAGGATTTGCTTCACCTTCAAAATTTTGTGCGACTTCACCAAATTGCATGGTCTTGGGATCAAGAAGCAACCACACACTTTTTCCAACAGAAGGAGGCACAGCAAAACTGTCTGAAAGTTTTCTGTCTGCATAATTCACCAAGATAATATTCCCTTTCCCCATTTCAACTGTCTGAGGAGCAATACGATCTCCAAGAAAAAATCCTTCTGAACCAACATATCCATTGACAGTATTGAGAGCAACAACAAGATAAAAGAAAGTACCACTTCCCCCAGTATTTTGTGTAAGTATAAAAGCAGTATCGTTTCGACCGTCGCCGTCGAAATCGTGAACTACTTCGTCACCAAAATATTGGGTAGTAATTTTTGAAGTGGAGCCGACAGAGCCCAAAGTAACATTTTGTCCTTCTATCTTATATGTGGCATTTTTAGGACTAGAAATAGGTTGAACTGCGGGAGATGAGTGAGGAAGAGTTGTGAAATAAAAGACATATACTACGATGACGACAAACAAAGATGCGGTGGTGATGATAAAAGTTTTTTTCATACACTAATATTGTACCATTTTATTCTAGGAAAAATTTCTGAGTGAATCCTGCTTTCTACGAAAATCCACATACTCTTTATATAACTTCATATTCTGTACAGTTTCCGAATCCGCTGTAGGCAGACTTTCAACGAGCGTGTCCCACACTTCTTTCCATTGAGCAAGTCTAACAGGATTGTCTCCAACAGGATGAAGAGTTAATGTAGTTCTATCATCAAAACTGTTCACCCTTACTTCAATAGATAAATCTCGAAGATATTTAAGAGTCTCTTCTGGAATAACAATATTTTTATTATAAAAATCCATAAATTGATCTCTTCCGTTTCCCTCTCTGAATCCAGACTGAAAAGTGAGATAACCTTTTCTTTGGGCAGTAAGTACAGCATCTTTTACTTGAGACTCAAGAACGTCTGCATAGGCACCCAATTTGTATTCCTCATAGGTAGCTAAGCGATCTTGCAAAGCAAGTTCTATACGGCGTTTGTGAACATCCTGAAGCTCATACAACCTTTCCATCTGTTCAATAAATCTTACCGGATCTTCTGTAAAATTTTTTATACTTTGAATATAATCAGATATCTCTTCTTCATTTTTATTCCCTAAAACATTCATTAATTCTTGCTCAGTTTCTGGTCGTCCAGAATAATAATCAATTATACGACTTCTCAATGAATCTCCTTCTTCAAGATACTGTTTCGCCGCTTGAACATACATATCTGCAATACGTTCCACAGAATCTTGGTTTTGTGTAAGTCTTTCCATTTTTTAATTATATCCTAGGCCTTTTTATACTGTGCCAAGCCGAGAATGTTTCCTTCGGAATCTTTAAACCATGCCAAGAAACCCATCTCACCATTTTCTCCTAACGGAGTTTTGCCTTTTACCACCACTCCACCATTTTCAACAATTTTATTTAAAGCTAAATCAATGTCTGCGACATCAACATAAAACATTGGATACGGCATACTGGGATCGCGTTTACTAGAACCTCCGTTTATAAAGCCGGGTTCAGTTGGTTGCATCTTTTCATCAACCGCTCCAGTTTGCCAACTAGTATAACCAAACTGTTCCCACTCAAAAGGCTTCCAATCAAAAACGTTTTGATAAAAAGATTTCGCTCGCTCTTTGTCATCCCAAGGAAATTCAAAATGTGTTACTTTATTCATAATAATATTGTATCAGAAATATTTGGAATTTACGTGATGGAGAGTATTCGAACCCTTATTCCAAATATTTAAACCACTTATTATTCAACGCTTGTACCAAATCGATGTTTTCATTTTTTGCAAATACTAAAAGATAAGCAAACATATCAGCAAACTCCATTTCCATCATATTTACAATTTCTTCTTTTGTTTTACCTTTCTGTCTACCCCTATCGGTAAGCATCAAATATGTTTGCATAAGTTCTCCCCACTCTTCAGTAATCTTGAATGGTAGATAATCTCTATCCATTTTTACATCTGGATAAGTAATCTTATATTTTTCTACTACTTTCTGACATTTTTTTGTTAGTTCTTCTATTTGGTTCATGTGGTTATTATACTAAAATTCAGTTTCAGGGTAATTGCTGACCTCCTCGGTCTCATATCTACGTTCCCTGAGGAGAAATTAGCTATTTTTTATTATATCACCTGACCATCATCGGAATTAATTTGGTTCATGATATTTATACCCTTTGGCTTCGATAAAATCCAGAAGTTTTCCACCTTCTTCTTTTAGAGTTTCTATATTTCTTTGAATTTCATTTTTGTGTAAACTAACCCCTTCGCTATCTGGTTTCGAAGTCTTTTTAATTGTAAAAGTATCTTCATCCTTGAATATAATTCCGTGAGAAAGAGTATTTCGATAACTGCTAACGGCATTTAACTTTGAGACATCAAAGTCGAGATTTTTTAGAGCTTCTATTTTTCTAGAAAAATTTAAACCGAGTAAAACCTCAAAATGATCTTGAGTAATAGTTAATTTTTCGACTTTTGAATGATCACTAGGAGTCATCTTTCCCAATAATAGAGTATTAGCGATAAGCCATTCTACGTGCGAAAAAACTAAAGTAAGTTTTCCAACTTCACCATAGATGTCCTCAGGGATTGAAAATAGTTCAATTTTTCTCATTTTAATTACATCCTCAGACCCCGAACCTATCTCAAATCTCCGTCGAGAATCTACTGATTTCGACGCAAATTTTACGCTTAAAATTTGGCTGCGGGGCTTGGAATCGGACCAAGATTAAGAGCTTCAAAGGCTCCTGTACTACCATTATACGACCCCGCAATATTCTGCTTGTAAACCCCTCGTGTCCACCCAGTGATTTGGCGAAGCAGGTTAGTGCTTTTCTTCACAGAGATACACAGACACCCATTATACATATTTCCAATATTTTTTCTAATGGTTTTTGGATTATGTCTTTTGTATTGTACTCTGTCGAAACATTCTAAAGGAAAACCTGTAACAGTACTCCAAAAACTCTTTACTTCATCAATTTTATTAACACTATTTTCGTGAATAGATATACGAAAAATAATATTTTCAGGAGATATATAAAGAATATCTAGTAACCATCGAATAAATACAACTATCATTTTTGAGTCTGAATTTATAAACTGAACCCCCTGACTGTGTCCCCAATCCTTCTCTTTACTCCCCTCCGCCCAATACAGCATAGTCCCCATAAGCCAAAGCTCGCGAGGAGAAATAATTCCCACCTCTTTTTCAGAACGCTCAAATATTTCATTTGAACTTCTTACTCTTTCATCTCTTCTTGCTTTTGCACCCTTGAGTTGAGAAGCTCTTTTCTTTTCAGTAATTCTCTGCACTTGAGGTTTAGAAAGACCGACCTCGCGCAACCACAAAGAAAGAGTAGATTTTGCCACAGGAACTTCCTTCAGGATCTCTCCATAAGTTTTCCCTTGTTTGCGGAGCAATATTGCTTTTTCTTTTTCTGTTTTCTTTGTAATCACCGAGGTATTATATATTCTAAATATCAAACAACAAAAAAACCGTCCTTTTTCAGGACGGAGCTACTACACCATCTGTGATTCGGTGGAAATTCTTTTCTTTCCACTTTTCATGTGACTTGCAAATCTTCGTAACAATTTCATCAGAGCTGATGATACCAGTGTCGATGACGAGATCAAAATAATCGGGCCGTTGACACACACACCTTGCTCCATAAGTCCTGAGAAACCTCCTGTCGAGAACTTCTCGATGCTTGATGCTGGTCTCCGCTTCATAGAGAGTAATGTTTTTTCTTTCAGCATACATTTCTGCACGCTTCCGAAGATTACACCTGAGAAGCACACTAAACGACCTCGTCATCCAGCAATTTGCGATGTTTGACTCGACGACAGTGAAATTGCTCTGAGCAAAACCATGAATCAGGGTGTCCACCTGATAATCGATATTACGAGGATCTTTCTTTTTAAAGACCTCAGCATAATACTGCCAGAGCATTCCCCCGTCCACGAAACGGCAGAAGGGAGAAAACTGTGCACGAAGACCTTCGATTATAGGTGTCTTTCCTGCTTCGATTTGTGAAGTAACTGCAATGGACTGGCTGAAAAGATTTTTCATATTTCTAACGAGAGACTACCAGTTACTCAATTTAAAAGCAACACTACATAGACGTTAGTTTTGGTGCTCATTTTGAAGAAATTATGTCGATAGCGACGATTTCAAGAGGAAGTTCGGGGAGCGGGCTCGCCTTCACTTTTCCGTAAGCGTCGAGAAGTTTTAGGAGTGTCACCGATGAGATGGTCGGATATTTTTCTGCAGAAAGGGTTTTCAGAATTTCGAATGTTTTTTCGCTTTGTTCTGCCTTCAGTGATACATCGAATTCTTTTGAAATTGAGAGTAGAAGTAATGCTCGGAAACGCTCGAGGATGAGTTCGAAAGATTTTGCCATGTCGACACCTTTTTCAGAGAGTGTCCGCACAGCAGAAAGTGCTTTGTCTGCATTTTTTGTCACAATACCTTCGATGTATGAAAGAATGATTTGCTCATCAGGAGCACCAAGAAGTTCCTCTGCTTCTTTGAGAGTAATCTTTTTATCTTTTGAAGAACCGATAATTTTCTCAAGTGTTCCATATGCATCACGAAAAGCTCCGTCTCCAAAAAGAGCGATGAGCTCGGACACTCCTTCTTCGAGCTTCATTCCCTCCTCTTTTCCTGCTTTTTCAATCACCGCACGAAGCATTGCCCGTGAAGGTTTTTTGAACATAAAAGTCTGACATCGAGAAAGAATAGTCTCGGGAACTTTTTCTATTTCGGTAGTAGCAAGTATAAAAATGACATGAGCAGGTGGCTCTTCGAGAGTTTTCAGAAATGCATTCCAAGCAGATTTTGAAAGCATGTGAACTTCGTCGAGAATATAGATTTTAAATCGTGAACGAAATGGAAGAGTAAAGATTGCTTCGTTGAGTTCTTTGATGTTTTCCACACTAGTGTTGGACGCAGCATCGATTTCAAAAATGTCGTCTTCGACAGTACCGAGCTCTTTTGCAAAAATGCGAGCAAGACTTGTCTTACCTGTTCCTCGAGAGCCTGAAAACAAATATGCATGAGATACAGAATCAGAGGCAAGTGCTCCCTGAAGAGCTTTTACGATGTGTTCCTGCCCTATTAATTCTTCAAACTTCTGCGGGCGGTATTTTCGGTAGAGTGATTGATATGACATGCAGAGATTATACCGTACAATGTCTGTCTTTGTACAAATTTAGACATAAAAAAGCCGTCCCTGCGGGACGGCTGCCGTTACATCTAAAGTTTCTTCAAAGAAGAATCAATCCTCGGTCAGTCTGACTGATATAGCAAGGGAAAGATTTGTTTTCCACCAAGACCATAGACTGATGTCCAGGCAAACTATTCCCAACACAATCTAATCCCGCAAGAAAACTTCTAACAAAGATGACTTTATGTCCTCGAGAGAAAAAGAGGATGTCATAGAAAATGGCTATAGCCGTATTCTTCCAACCATTCGCCTTAACAACAGAAGACGACTCCTGAAATTGAAAATACTGATTTCTTGAGCAGGAGTAAACTTTGTTCACTATCACTTGTTGAGAGACTGTATCGTAGTTGCATATCACTATGACCTGAATCCAGTCTTCACAGTATTTATTCGTCTCTGTTTTTGCCACATCGAGATATTTGTAGAAATACACACAAAACCTCATAACGACAGAAGTGTAGTAGGCAGGATTACGAAGAATGTTTGCTTGAAGGAGAGTAATCTCACTCTTTTTTCCATCAATTGAATCCTCAATAATCGCTTCTCCAACAAGCCTTACAAAATCCCTGTCCAAGATAACATTCTCATCGAATGAATCTGTCCACTCAAACCGAGTAGTCGTCCGAAGCATTTGATCGTTCATAAATCCTCCTTGGTTGATTGTTTGTTTCTGTGGGTGTTATACGCCCAAAGAGGGTTTGGGTCAAATTAAAATATAAAAAAGATACAGCCCGTTTCCTCTGGGAGAGGAAACGGGCTGTTGGTTCGACTAGCGAATTAGCTTTTTCGATTTGTCCGAAAGCACTCGGGGGGAGAGTGCTAACTTTGGGGCCGGGGACTTATCGAAGAAAGACTAAATGCTTGCCGCGTGGCGATCACGTGCCGGCGCCGACGGTGCCGATAAGGCGAATCATCCGTTGTTGGCGTGGAGGCGACGTGGTGAGGCCGGTGGTGACGAATTTTTCAATGGTTTTTCCGACGGGGCTGAAGCCTCGCGGACCTGCGCGTGTGCGGAGTGTTGGCATTGTTTTCTATTGTGTACGTCACACCTGAAGCTACGAAGCTTTTCGGTATGAACGTTCAAGATAGTAGCATGTATTATTTTTCTGTCAAGCTTTTAGAATCTTTGAGGATTTCTTCAATTTCTGATGCGGAGTTGGCCTCCATGAGCTCAATGCGAAGCTCCTTGGCACCATCAAAACCATTCACATAGGCTTTGTAGTGTTTTTTCATAAGAGCAAAGTTTCTAACATCTCCTAAAAGTTCTTCGAAGAGCTTGGTGTGTTCGATCATTGCACTAAGTTTTTGTTCTTTTGAAATTTCTGAAAGTGGAGTGTCATTAAAAAGCCAAGGGTTGCCGAAAATTGCACGTCCGAGCATTGCTCCGTCGGCGCCTGCGGCGCCGACTTTCTCTTTTGCATCTTTCAAATCAACAACATCTCCATTTCCTAAAATCAAAGTTTTATCAGGTTTCCCTTTTTGTATTTCATCACGAATCTCCACCACTTCTTTTACATGTTCCCACCGCGCAGGGACTTTCGACATTTCTTTCATTGTTCGTGCGTGGATAATAAGTGCATCAAGATTTTCAGAGAGAAGCTCTGTCACCCATTTTTTCAACTCATCTGGTTTACTGTATCCCACACGAGTCTTCACAGATATCCCAATCATGCGTTTGCCGAGTTTTTGACATTCTTCTTGTGCACCCCTTCGAAGAGCTTGGATAAGTTCTCTCGCAAGTGCGGGATTTTTAATAAGTGCAGCTCCAGCTTTCTGCTTCATGATACTTTTATCAGGACACCCCATATTAATATCAGCTCCATCAAAACCAAGTCGTACAGCAAGCTTCCCAGCTTCATACATTGTTGCAGGATTTGATCCAAAAAACTGCGCGACTATCGGTCTTTCACTTTCATCATATTCAAGGCTCTTCAAGAGTTTTCTTTTTCCTTCTTCAGGAGCAAGAGCAAGACCGTCTGCAGATACAAACTCCGTCCACATAACATCTGGCTTTCCATATTTTGCAATGATACGTCGAAAAGAGACGTCTGTGACATCAGCCATTGGTGCAAGCACCATTATTGGGTGTGGTAATTTTTTCCAAAAAGACATTGAATTAAAGAAATTAAAGTGAGTCTACAAACGAAGCAATGAGTGAAATATTGCCTGGCTTTTGCACATTATCATTAATATGAGTATTGGCAAGAACAAAATAGAAGAAGAGACTATTTACTACAAAAGTGACAACAGATACGACGATAATCAAAGAAGAAATAGACCCTTTCTTTGAAAAAGCATTTCGAAAATTAGAACCTACCTTTTTAAAAATTGAATTCGAGTAAAAAGGAATGATTTCATCGTGTGGTCCAAGTCCTAGTTCGTAATAGTTAATTTTTTTCATTAGCTTTGATGGAATAATTCTAGCTTTTTAGCATGAATGAACATTCGAACATCAGAAGGAAGAATGAGTGAAGATCCATGAAAACGATCCGCATGCGTATCAATAGTATCAGATACAAGCTGTGTTATAAATAGATTTCTAGTGCTAGGAGAAGAATATGTCAGAGCATGTTCTTCGAAGAAAGAAACGATATTTTGCACAGCTTTCTCGGTAACAATAATGCGATATAGATTTTCAATCTCCTCAATCTCTTTTCTTGTCATTGCTTCAAAAGTGAAAACCTCACTTTTTTCAATTCCTAAAACAGGATAAAGAAATGCTCGCTCTTTTCTTCTTTTGTTGAACATCTTGTCAACAACTTCTGATACAGATACAAAATCTTGCTTACTAATATGATTTGAAGAGAGAAAGTCTCGAAGTTCTTCGTGTTCATCATGAAGATGTCCTGCAAAGTGATGAAAAGGTAATGCGGGAGCAGTAGTCTTTGCAATGAGTTTTTTTTCTTTCAAAAAATGTTCAATACTTTCTTTTGCCAGCCCAAGACGCTTCCCCACTTCTTTTCCAAAACGTGAATGAAAGAAGGCTTTGATAATATCTTTTTTGTTTGGCTCAAGAGCAAGGACGAGAAGTGTTCCAAAAGAAATCTCATTTTCTTTTTCAAGTCTCTCACACAGATACTGAAAATATGTTTCGAGAAGAATAGTAACAAGAAGAAGAGAAAAAGAAATCAAGAAAAGCCCTTGAGAAATAGGCCACAAAGAATGAAAACGTTGTTCCATTGGAACATTAAGTAGTACTCCAAAAGAAAGAAAGAATATTGAGATAGCAAAAAGAAATCTCTCAGCTTTCTCACGCAAATAATGAGGAAAGAAATTTTCCAAATTCAAAGACTCTTTTTGTAGTTTGGTTAAAGTACGTTCCATAGAAATGTTAGATATATTCCACTTACAAGAAATAGAGCGATTACAATAGGGAGAAGTGTCCATACAATAGCAAGAGGAATTCCGACCACAAAAAGAGCTAACATATTTGGATACAGCATTTTAGCACCTTCAATATAGGCTCTTCCATAGTGAAATTTCAAATAAGACAAAAGAACTCTTATCATGCTTTGTGATTAGTTTAACTTCCCTATCAAAATACCCAAAAGCTTTAAAGCTTCTTCTTGTGAAGATTTAACATCCTTAGCCCCTACGAATTTTTCCCATTCTGCTGTGACATCTGCATCTTTAAGCTGTCGAACATCAGACTCTAGAGTCAAACGAACATCAGATGAAATAGGAGTTTTACTTATAAATACAGAATCCACAAAAAGCTTTAAAAATTGAATCGACTGGCTCTGAGTTTGAGAAACACTTGTCTGTGCTATTTTAACTTCTTTTTCTTTCTTAATAGATTGCACATATTGTAAAGCAAAAAATATGTTTCCTATCACAAGAACAATTATAATGATGTTTGTTGAAAATTTTGTCATGACTTTTAAGTTAAATTAATAAATACATTGTACTACACTATTTTTTGATTGTCTCGTCCTTTATTTTATAAAATACCTTATTACCAAAACGGACGTCTATATAATCAAATTTTTTTATTTGCGACAAAGCAATCTTCAACAAATCAAATTGCTGGTCAAGAGGATTAGTAATGGAAATTATAATTTTTCCTTCATCGGTCCAGATAGACACATCGTTGTTTAAACCAATCACTACTTCCTTTATATTAAGCTGAAGGTTTGAAATATTTCTAGCAAAATTTTCAAGATTTTTAAATTTTCCACCTTCAAGAGGATATGTACCAATGGGAGATGAAGAAGAAGACAGAGGAGAAGATGAAGCTAAATCAAAACGTACGTCATGAAAAGTGATGAGACTACCAGCAGAAGAAGTTGCTGTATTGTCTAAATTCGCATCCTTGTAAACAAATCCAGACTCATCAATATAAAAACATGAATCTATACAATACAAAGCAAAAGGACTTCTCTCTTGTACATTAATAGCAACCTTGGTAAGTCCTACCAATTTTACAGACACACTACTTGCTTCTTTGAAGTCATTTCGAAGAGCTGATTCAATCTGTTTTCTTGGGTATAGTAAAATTTGATTTTTGGGAAGAATAAAAAAATCATCTCCAGAAGAAATTTCACCTGCTTTTGCTTTTATCATTTCAGGATCTATTTCATTTGTTCCAAAGACTTGCACCTCAGACACTTGAAGATATTTTGTTCGGAAAAACCAAATAGAAATCCCCAACAAGACTAAAAGAAAAATAACGAGCGCAACAAGTTTGATGATGGCGCGACGACGACGTCTTTGCCTACGTTTGGGTGTCTCGAGAATCTTTTTTCTACGATTCACCATTAAGATTATTTAGTAAAATTAATAACTTCCCTTCCTCCCATATATGGGCGCAGTGCTTCTGGAATTTTTATTGAACCATCGGATTGTTGGTTGTTTTCGATGAGAGCAATAAGAGGGCGAGGAGTCGGAAGTGCTGTTGAGTTTAATGAATGAGCAAATTTTAATTTGCCTTCGGCGTCACGATATCGAATGTTGAGTCTGCGTGTCTGGAAATCGTGAAAGTATGAAGCAGAATGTGTCTCTCGATATTTTCCTTCAGAAGGCACCCATGCTTCAATGTCATATTTTTTCACTTGTCCAAGACCCAAGTCTCCTCCACAATTGGCAACAACATGATACGGAATCTTAAGTGCTTGCATAATCGCTTCAGCATGACCCGTAATCTCTTCATGAAGAGTTACTGATTGCTGGTGATCTGCTTCAGAAAGCACGACTTGCTCAAGTTTGAAAAATTCATGCACACGCATCAAACCTTTAGTGTCTTTTCCATGACTTCCCGCTTCTCTTCGAAAACAAGAAGAGAAAGCCAAAATCTTCATTGGAAGTTTTGCTCTGTCGAGTATTTCATCACTGTAGTAGGACATAGTTGCAACTTCTCCAGTTCCTGCAAGATAGTCTCCATCTTGTGTCTTGTATAAATCTTCTTCACCTTGTGGAAGATATCCTGAACCGATAAGTGTCTCGCGACGAACAAGTGAAGGCACAATCATTGGAGAAAAACCTTGCTTCACAAAATAATCTTGCACAAATTGCCAAAGAGCAAAATTTAAAAGTGCTCCATCATTTTTCAAAAAGTATCCTCGGAAGCCAGAAACTTTTGTTCCTCTGTCGAAGTCCACCATGTCGAGCTTTGTCATTAAGTCTATATGACTTTGCACGGGAAATTCAAATTTTGGAATCTCTCCCCACACTCGCACCTCAAGATTGTCTTCATCACTTGCACCGTCTGGTACTGACATGTCTGGAATATTTGGAACCTCTACCATCAATGTCTGCCATTCTTTCATTATTTCTCTCAATTTTTCTTCTTCTGTCTGAATATCATTTTTCAATACTTGCATTTCAGTGATGAGAGTATTTTTTTCTTCTGGTGACGCGGTTTGTATTTTTAGACCAACTTCTCCCTGCTTTGCTTTTTTACCTTCCACCAAAGTCATGAGGGCTCGTCTTTTTTCATCTACCTCAATCAAAGCATCAACATCAAAAGTAATGTGCTTTTTCTGGGCACCTGCCTTGATAAGTTCCTTGTTTTCTCTAATGAATTTAATGTCTAACATACAATTTGATAAATAATTGAGGTTATTTTTATCTTTACTTTATACCATATATGTATGATGTATCACAAATGCCCCCAATTAC
>Ga0172379_10004450_pt1 | contig 20689 bp, 21 predicted proteins | sample GrowelOW334metaG_FD_119756 | JGI IMG/M metagenome (GOLD analysis project Ga0172379, IMG submission 119756) | Groundwater microbial communities from an aquifer near a municipal landfill in Southern Ontario, Canada - Groundwater well OW334 metaG | ecosystem: Environmental > Aquatic > Deep...
AAAAGCATGACATATAATTTATCTACTCTTAAAGACAAAATCCCCCCGCCGCTAAGGCGGCGACCCCCTTATCGAAGGGGGTTAATTCGTTACAGTTCAAGGTATTTTGTCCCCCTTAAAAAGGGGGATGTCCGAAGGACAGAGGGATCTTATTCTAAAAGGATTTTCAAATTCTTCAAATAATATATTTACGCTCTTTGTTTTATATAAAATAAATTATAACAAAGTGTTATACTATTTCATGTAAAAAATTCGGGGGATCGCCTGTTTAAGTTTCTTAAGATTACCTTCTCTATGATTTATTGACCTGCCTTCTGAAAAACCGATTCAGATAGTACGTTTATTGGAACGCTGGAAAAATCCTCGGAATGAGGCAGAGTCAAAGGGAGACAAAGGGTATATACACCGAACAGATCATCCGTAACCCAAGTGAAGCCGAGGTGTTTATAGTCGAAGGCATGACCGCTGCGGAAGCGTCACTTAAGATCAATGTTATCGAACAGACATATTATCGCCGGCGGGAAGAATATGGTGGGATGGAATGCTGAACAGTGATGTGTTCGATACACGATTTGAAGAAAAAGTGCTTGTGGAAAAATGGCGGCGGGAATATAATTGTTTACGGCCACATTGTTCTTTGGTATACTGTCCCCAGCCCCAGAAACGGCTATCCCGCTATTGGCATAGGTGCTCGGTTCTGCTATACTCAACATCTCATCTGATCCAAACATCATATCTGGACAAGTTCTCGGGGGACTGATTAAGTGAGTATAGAAAAATATAGTAAAACAACAAAATGAATCTTAAGCGGCATATATTTTATCTCATATTTTTTAAGAGTAAATCAACTACCCGCAACGTTTTTCGAGAACATGGATTTCATGAATAAGAACTGTATTTTCCGTTAAGAATGACTGTAAAAAATAAAACAACTACCCTATTCACAAGAAGAGTCTGACCTCAAGGTTTTTACTTTATGAAATTTATTATTACACACATTTTTTGAAAGGTTATAGCCATGTGGAGAGCTGTATCGGTGACTTTAATCATGTTACTATTTGGATCCTTGTTACTTTTTGGTGCGCCATTGAATGCAAAAGCACCGGTTGGAATTTCCATTCCTGTAAGTATAACCGAGCCAGCAGGTGCGGACCGCAGCGGCGAAGTGGTGCATTCCGGCATTCCTTTTGCCAAAGGGACGGTGTACACAACAGATGATTTAAAGCTGGTTGATGCATTGAGTAAACCGGTACCGGTGCAGTTTGAGATACTTTCGAAATGGGATGACGGTTCCCTGCGCTGGGTCTTACTTAATTTTAAGGAGACTGTGGGCGCTGGGCAGACTAAAAATTACACCCTGCGCACCCGTAAACCAGGTGATACGTTTTTTTCTTCTGATAAAGTTACAGTCACCGACACTAATGATGTGTTCACTGTGAATACCGGCAAAGTAAAATTCGACATCCCCATTTATTCCGGCTCTATCATTTCCAATATCCAGAGAAAAGACGCATCCGGCAATTGGGCAGGCGTTTCAAAGACCGGGATCGAAGCCCTGATCTGGCGCACCGGAATCAAGAAATTCAAATCCCGTGTAGAGAACTGTACTGTTGAGAGCGCCGGGCCGCTGAAAGCGGTCATCAAGATAGAGGGGCATCATCTCCTCTGGGATTATGAAACCAATAATTACGATCCCTCGGAGATGTCCACCTTCGGCTTTGTCATGCGGGTGTTCGTCTATGCCGGCTCCGATGAACTTCGGTTTCAATACACATTCATCAACGATAACCGTGATGAACATATCAGACCCAGCGAGCGTTACCATGTCTACGCTATGGAGGAACTTGCCGACTACAAATGGGTAAACGGCCATTGGGTCGAACGCCCAAAATCCATTCGGTTCAGGGAAAAAGAGCTTCTCGATGACCAGTACGGTCAGTTAAATGTACATGATATCAAACTTCACCTTGCTCTTGATGATGAGTACACCGGCTACAAGTTTGGTGTACTCGACGGCGCTCCGGCGGAGGGCAGGATCGACGGCCCGGTGGTGCTCCAGCAGGTTGGTCCGGAATATATTTTCAACGAATTCGGTTGGCGGGGCGCTCCGGTCATCAAAAATGAGATGCCGTTTCCCACACATTCATTCGGGGCGCAGATCATCCATGGCAAGGGACAACCTTCCGATACATTCGAGAAGGCTGAGGGCTGGGTGGAGATGTTCGGACAAAAAGGGAGCTTATTCCTCGGCAGTAAATACTTCTGGCAGTACCATCCGAAAGTCATTGCCTTAAATAAGAATGAGCTGGAGTTCAGTGTCTGGAATAAGCTCGAAGATATACCCAGCCCGGAGATAGGATTCGCCAAGACCCATGAAATTATCCTCCGATTTGGAGAACCTGCCGCGCAGTATGACACAAAAGCCCTCATGGCTTGGCTGAACAAACCCCTTATGGCGATAACCACTCCCCGGCAGTACATCGGCTCAGGTGTATTTGGTACATTTCTTCCCGCCGATTATACGAAATGGGGGGACGCCGAGGATTATCTTCTGAAATCCGCAGAGAACTCTGAAAAATCCCGAGCGGACCAAAACCTATATGGCGTCCGCAATTATGGCGATACCTCCGGAATCCGGTTTTATGTGCCGATCTATTACAATCTTGAATATGATATCATTCTTGGATCCATGGTACAGTATGCCCGAACCGGGAAAAGGATCTATTTTGATGAATCAAATATTATGGCCTGGCATTTTATGGATGTGGATGTACTCCACGCCTCCAATGATCCTTTAAATGAAAAAGGCCAGCACATGCATTTCACCGACCACGCCAAGGGGGAAACCCACGCCGGGCACTGCACGGTCGAAGGTCTCTGGCACTACTATATGTTCACTGGCGAACCGCGCGCGGGAGATGTTGCCACAGGCATAGCGGACTGGTACTCCAAGATAGCTGCCTGGAAGAATTTTCTTGATTTCCGGGATGACGAGGAACGTACCATCGGCTGGGCGCTCAAGGGACTGGTGTCGAGCTATCGCGCCACACTCAATCCACGGTATAAGTTAGCCGCTCAGATGATCGTAGAACAATCAATTGCCGGACAAGACAAGGATACCGGCAACTGGGATCACTACCTCTATCCCAACGAGGACAAACATCGCCCGACCTGCCTGGGCGGCAAGCCTTGGATGGTGGGAATCATTCTTCAGGGAATGAAGAGATATGATGAGGAATTCCATGACCCAAGGGTACAGAAATTAATCTTGAACGCCGCCGACTGGATTATCTGGAGCAATTATGTCTATATGACCTGCTCTGATGCCATTCCGAGCATGGCTTCAGCCACTCACTTCGACGGCCTCACATATGCCTGGGAGCTCTCCGGAAAGCGCTATTATCTCGATGAGGCGCTCAAGGGATTCAATAATACCTTGAACGGGTGGAAGGGTAATCACATGGGATTTACCATAAACGGAGATGTTGTGGAACCCTATTTCAACATGATCCGCATTATTCAGCAGCAGGGAGAGAAGGTTTGGAAGGACGGCAAACCGGTGCTCGACCCAAAATCCGATGACATTGTAAAACAGATACGCGCCAATTCAAAGTTCAAAGCCAAACCGCAGAAGAGGTACTGAGCAGTGCCTTTGAAAAGGGATGGGATATCACCACTCTTTTATCAGGGATATTTAACAAGAAGCATTGGCCTGTCTCTGACAGCTTTTCCAAAATTTGCATAGAGTTACAAAGAAAAAGATGTGAGGCTGTTTTTCTTGAGTTTTTTATCATAAAAAGCAATGTTGCAATAAAATGTTTACTGACAATATAATTTCACGTTGAACCGACCTGACTCCCGATAACCGGTACAGATAGTAAGTCAGGATTATGGGGAAAAGGGTAACTCTTGTTATGGTACGAACACTGAGGGCAGGTCGCCGGAGCCGGTATCGATCTTAAGAACCCGTTCGTCGCATCTCAACTGCATAAGCTCGGACGTGAGGCCCACAATGTAGGGATGAGATGACCTGCCCATATTATATGGATAAAGGAAGGTCTTTGTATGGGTAGTGAAAAGGCAATCCCCTTTCACATGTATTGAGTAAAAGGGGATTGAGGAACCTCATTGAGACCAAAAAGATATACTATTAGAGCTAATTGCAAAAGTCCATATTTTAGAAACAGCCCCCTTCCTGTCCTTCGGACATCCTTCCCCCAGATGAGGGCAGGAAAAAACTATGCAGCATCGACTTCCCTTGCCCCTGGAACGGGGGAAAGGGACAGAGGGTTAGGGGGTTTAAGTAAAAATATTTCCCATTTTTCAACAGTAAACAACTTTTGCAATTGGCCCTATTATTTATAAAATTCCGTGAATAATCAAGGCTGACATTTTTTTGACGGGATAAGGCAGATAAATCTGAGGTTTGTTCCGGCAGTGCTTTCAAAGTGATGCTTTTCTCCCGCGGGTACAATTCCGGAATCGCCAATTCCGAGCGGAAAAGACGTATCATCTCCTACCAGTTTTCCTTCTCCTTCAACGACGTAAAATTCGTGCTCCCAGGCATGGGCATGGTGCGCAGTATAACCACGGGGGGCTAACTCGATAACCCGCATATAGAAATTATCCGCCCCTTCGTTTTCGGTTAAAATCCACCGAATTGTCGCGTTATTGCCGTCTTCCACCTTCTGCTCGGGCACAGCCTGATAATTGATGACGTTCATGATACTACCTCCGAAGATGCGATACAACTGAATAGAATGTTTCATGCGAAAGATTTTGTAAAATGCTATTCTCTATAACAATATAACTATTTTCAGCGTCATATGCTAATTGAAACCTTTGAATTCCTGATAAAAAGACCGCAAGACAACCTCACCAGTCCTGCCCCATGATATCGACCCCGCCATCGGGGAAAGTGTTTTTGTTCAACGGTATGATCATGGCAATATTTTTTTCCGGCAGGGGCAAAAGACTCCCCTGTTCATTCCGAACAAAAACAGGGTTATCGATCGCATGCCAGCCCATCCTGCCGTAAAGTTTTTCCAGCACAGGCAGGCAGAAAAGGAGCCCGGTATCCAGCCCCCGGTGCTTTGCCTCGGAAACCGCGATTTCCATCATACGGTCCGATACATTCTTTTTGCGCCATTTTCGGCTGACAGAAAATCCCTGGATTCCCGCAACATTAATGTGGAGTGGGGGATTACCGGCAGAAATGGTCCTTTCCACAATCGCGCAGTGAGACGCGATTGTTCCATCGGGTGCAATTCCTGCAACAATCCACGATGGTTGACTATGCCAAACCCTTGTATGGGAATAATGATCGGTATTGTGCGGAAAACATTCCACAAGAATATTTCGAATCATCAGGTCCAGATTTTCGGTAATATCTTCATTGTTGTAGACAGCGAAAGTGATTTCATTTGTCTTAATTTCTGTCATCTCATGTTTCCTCAAAAAGTGGGGGAAATTTATCAAAAACGATTTACGATTGAAAAAGTTCTCGATATATCATACTATGCAGTTTACAGAAACGAAAGTTTAACTTAATTATGACGGTTTCGTTTCAAAAATATTTTTTGCGCCTCCAAATATTTTTCTGGATTCCCTGTAAATCATCCGGTATTCTAGTAATATCTCTATGCGCCTGGGATAAAGCAAATTACTTTATATTCTCTTTCCGGCCTATCTCCGTCTTAATTTCACAGAATTCAGGGAGAGTGCAATGACAATAAATTCCAAGAGAACACTATCGTTTATTGGTATTACTTTTCTTTTATCCTGGGTATTGGCGGGAATTTTTGCCCTATGCGGGGGAGTGTGGACGAGCAAAAGCGCTTACCCGGTTACTTTTCTTTATATGATAATACCCGGTTTGGCTGCTCTCGTTGTTCAGAAATTCATCGCCCATGAACCGCTCCGTAAATCCCTGGCAATATGTTTCAAACCAAACCTCTGGTTCCTTGCAGCCTGGATTATACCGGCATTTATTGCCCTTTCGACCAGCGAGGTAGGTCTGGAACTGCCCTGGCACGAGTATACCCCGGATATGTCCGGCTATTTCGAAAGAATGGCCGGCATTCTGACTCCGCAGCAGATCGAGCAAATGCGTATGGCTGCTGACAAACTCCCTTTCCCGTTATTCTGGTTTTCGTTCATTGGAGGAATGATAGGGGGGATAACAATCACTGCCCTTTTTGCCCTGGGTCAGGAATTGGGATGGCGCGGATTTTTACAACGGCAATTTTCCTCATATGGATTCTGGAAAGCTTCCGGTATGATTGGGCTGATATGGGGGCTTTGGCAGACGCCGATCGTTCTCATGGGGTACAATTATCCGGAACATCCCATAGCGGGAGTTGGAATGATAATTATATTCACTCTCCTGCTTTCACCCATTATGAGTTATCTCCGTCTTCGCTCCAAATCAGTGATTGCTTCATCGATTTTCCTTGGTACCTTGAATGGGCTCGCGTCTATTCCTCTCTTCATGATCTCCGGGGGGAGTGACCTGACTGCCGGAATCACCGGCCTTGCAGGTTTTATCGTGCTTGCGGGAGTGTTGGGTGGGATTGTTATTTTCGAGCGTTTTTTTACAGATCAGGCAATTATTTTTCCAATGAAGCCGGAATAAATGGGATGAAGGATAAAATAGCGCATGAAAAGATGGAAAAGATGATTCCGCCGCTCATTCAAAAGACGGGTAATACCGGGGCACAATCTTTTCTTCCCTTTATGCTGTTGTTTCTCTTTGAGTAATGAAATTCATTAATTACATAAAATGCAACAATAAACGCTGGTTTTAAAAACGGGAGACAATGATGGAAGACAGATTAATTCCCCGCCAGAGTGTGCACGTTATTATAACACTTACCGATTCACGGAATCTTTCAGGCGAAATCCAGATCGACCTTGATTCGAGATTGTCGGATTTTATGAACCTTCCGGAAAGGTTCATTAAAATAAGGGATAAGGATCAATCCCTGAAAATAGTCAATAAAGACCATATCATCGAAGTGATCGAACTGGATTAACCGGTATAAGTCCCACTGAACATCCGGCTCATAGTTATATACCCATCATGGTTCTGGTCAGCAGGGGATCGAATACATATCCGGCGCCTTCCACCGCTTCACGGGCTCCCTCTTCACGGTCGATGACACATATGATTTTCTCCACCCGGAGGCCAAGCCCCCGGAGGCTGTCTGCCGCCGTTATTGCCTGGGAGCCTGTTGTGAGTACATCTTCGATGAGTACAACGCTCTGTCCCTTTTCATAAATGCCTTCCACCACTTTCGCTGTACCGTATTCCTTTGCTTTTTTTCGCACGAGGAGGAAGGGAATTCCGGTTTTCAACCCCACCGCAGTTACCAGGGGGATTGCTCCCAGTTCCGGGCCTGCAAGCAGATCGATCCCCGCAGGGATTTTTTCCGCAAGCCCGTCTGCAACCTTGCTGAGAATATCCGGCCGGGTTTCGATCCGGTACTTGTCAAGGTAATAGCTGCTTCTTCTGCCGCTGGAAAGTATAAAATCCCCGGTAAGGAGAGCGGCTTTCTTTACTTCCTGGGACAATTCCTCGATTTTCATCGTAAACCTTTCATCATTTTCTCTGTGCATCTTCAAGCGAGACCCGGCTTTCCTATTTCCGGATTATACTTCCGGATTCTATAATTCAGACTTTCTTCCTGCAAAACTCAAATAAGAAGTTTATTCCGTGCAGAATCTCATTCTCATCAACGTCGCTATAGATATTCACACTTCCGATACAATCGGGAAGGATAAAACGGATTTTACCATCAATAACCTTTTTGTCCAGCTTCATGGATTCAAAAATTTCTTTGGGAGAAATATCCCCCAAATTACAATTCAGGCCGGCGCGGCAAAGAAGATCGTTTTGACGGACAATTTCGGGGCTGCCGATTAGACCTCTGGCACGGGCGATCTCGGCGGCAGCGATCATGCCAAGCATTACCGCTTCGCCGTGTTTGAACCGGCTGAAGTGAGTCACTGCTTCCAGCGCATGTCCGACTGTATGGCCGTAATTCAGTATCGCCCGAAGACCGTTCTCGCGCTCATCCGCTGCGACTATTTCGGCTTTTATTCGGCAATTCCAGGCGATGAAACGCTCAAGCAGACCATGGGGCGCGGTAAAATCCATGAGGGTTTCGAGGTTGTCTTCCAGAAATGAGAAAAATCCCGCATCCCTGATCATGGCATGTTTGATGACTTCCCCCATACCGCTGATTACCTCGCGGCGGTTCAATGTGCGGAGTACCAGGGGGTCTATCCACACTCCGGCGGGCTGGTAAAAACAACCGACTAAATTCTTGCCGAGAGGATGGTTTACCGCAACTTTTCCTCCAATGGACGAATCTGTCTGAGCCACTATTGTTGTGGGAACCTGGACGAATTGTATCCCGCGGAGAAATGTGGCTGCGGCAAATCCTCCGATATCTCCGACAACCCCGCCCCCAAGGAGGACAAGGATGCTCTTTCTCTCAAACCGTGATTCGATCAACCGGGTCAGGATGGATTCCCATGTGGCGATGGTCTTAAATTCCTCGCCGTCAGGAATGACAATTCTTGTGACAGAGAATCCTTCCCTTGTGAGAGAGTCAGCAACCGTCTCAAGGTATAGGCCTGCTACCGTATCGGAGGTTATAACTGCGGCCTGAGCTGTTTTTCCCGCCAGGCTCCGAACAAATGATCCTGTTCCCAAAAGAGAGCCGGCTTCGATCGCGATGGTGTATGAACGGTCGTCAAGGCTTACCGGAACTGTTTCCATAAAGATTAGCTCATTTCTCTTTGGGCTGTCTTTAACGCCTCTATCATTACCTGCACCGGAGCTTCACGCCCTGTCCAGAGAGTAAGGGACCGCGCTCCCTGGAAAACGAGCATGGCCATTCCACCAATCGTTTTTGCGCCGTGTTGAAGAGCGTCATCAAGGAGTTTCGTCCGCGCTGGATTATAGATGATATCGCATACTATCTGCCCTGAATGAAATACACCGGTCCCGTCGATGACCGGTGAAATCCCTGTATGCGGATACATGCCGAGCGTGGTAGTATTTACAATCATATCAGCATGGGGCAGGATATACATCTGGGATTCACGGTCCGAAGAGTATGCGGAAATTTTCTTTCCGGTGATATCACGAATGTCATCGGCCAGTTTTTCTGCTTTATGTACTGTGCGGTTTAAAATTGCTATCTCACGGACTTCGTCGCGCACCGCGCATGCATAAACTGCTGCCCGGGCGGCGCCGCCTGCGCCAAGTATGCATATCTTCTCCGGAAACTGTTCAGTGACCCCGCTTTTTAGAATGCAATTTGTGAATCCGTAAATATCCGTGTTGTCACCATTGAGAAACCCGCCGGCATTTATTACTGTATTCACAGCTCCGACAGCCCGCGCCTCGGGAGTAATGATGTCAAGATACCTGATTATCTCGGTTTTATGCGGCACTGTGACATTTACGCCGCGAATGCCCAGCGCCCCAATCGCCCAGACAGCATGCTCAAGGTCTTCCGGCCTTACCCGAAACGGAACATACACGGCGTCCAGCCCCATTTCTGCAAGAGCTCGGTTATGCATCAACGGTGAAAGAGTATGTTCCACAGGATCGCCGATCACACCATACACCCCTGTAGTTCCGGAAATGAACATGGGTCAGCCCTTTGCAGGAGTACTTTCCTCTGCGGGATTTTCTTCCGATTTACAACATGGGCACTTCGACTTGATTTCCTTGCAGAGTTCTTCCATAATTCCAATTGCCTCTTTGTAAGAGACCTTCTGGGTGAATTTAATGATCGTTGCAATAACGAAGAGTGTTGTAGCAACGAAAGTAAGCAGTTTAATAAATACTTTCATGGCACTGTCTCCTTTTAAAGGTGAAAGAAAAAAAGGTAAAAATAACAACGGTCACAAGGGTAAAAAAATATCCAGAAAACACAGATAGTAGTATAGCACTTTGAAAATCACGGGGCAATTACAAATCGAAGGTATCTGTATAAAGCAGAAATATTTGCTTTTTTTACTCTTTCTCTGTAAAAAATTTACATTCTTTTATTTCCCGTATCCCGACAAGGAACTCATGTAATGGATACATATCTTCATCGAAGCCAAAAACAGAGGTTGTTCCTGAAGCGCTCATTCCCGCTACCGCAAGAGCAAGAGCGATTTCGGGTTTTCCGCCAGAATCTGCCAGATCGCCTTTTAATTCAGGAGAGGGGCCTTTTACAACTATCCCGTCCGAAAAATCCCCGAGATGCGCTCCGAGGGCAAGTAGCCCCTCCTTGAGGAGTTTGAAATCCCCGCTCCGGGAGAAAGGTTCGGCTTCACCCTCATGAATTACCGTTTCTCCCAATGCCGATACAGCGACAGAACCGAGGATCATGAGTTCTTCATTCATGGTTGACGCCTGAACAGGGGTGACACGGATGCCTTCGAGCCTGCTCCATCCGATTCGGATATCCGCTGTTTCAAAAGAATATTCTGTCTCCGGTTTCGAACGTTCAGTTGTCTCTCTGGGCTTTTGCTTTACCTCGACAGATCCTTTCATACGGCGGAGCGCATCGAAAAAACCTCTTCTGCCCGTTTCCCAGAGCATCTGAGTGAGCATAACTTCCGATCCCTGTGTCGTCGCTGCCGCGCCGGCCAAAGCAGACCCCAGGAGAACGTCCCCGGGGATTCGGATCACAGAGGACTTGCATTCCCAGGAGAAATGGCGCTCTTCCAGAGGCTTTTCTCCGGAAACTCTGGCCAGACGTCGCGCAAGTTCATTCTCCTGTCCACTTTCTCCATTCAGTTCCTTGCCTGATATCCCCAATGCATCGAGGAGTCTCAAATCGTGGGAAACAACTATCGGTGGATACCGGAGAGAAATTGGTTTTCGGGCGGAAAGGGCAGCGGCTGTTATTGCCTCGAATTCCCATGCGCCGGAAACCGATACTGCCGTCGGGGGAGTAAAACCATTCCCTGTCAGGAGCACATCTTCACCATCTTCTGAGACAGTTAAATTTCGGAACCCGATGTTCGGCAGCAAATTAAGAAGCGGTTTGAGAAGGGGAGCGCGTTTCCCGGCTCCGTTTACGATACAGAGCGAGTCGGAAAAGAAAAGGGCTGATGATACAACAATGTGGAATATTTCATCCGGTATCTCCGGTGGAAGTACCGTTTCCCCTTCATACGGTTTTCCCTGCATGGCAAACCCAGACGGAACAGGAGAAATCACCGCTCCGGAATTTTCCAGAAACGCTCGGAAGTTCTGAGCGCCGGGAGCAGGCGAGGGATTGAAAAGAGTCACCTTTTCGCCGGAAACCATTCCGAGTGCCATAGAAGCAAGAGTAAGCCGAAAATCTCCGGGAAGAGTTACCGTTCCGGTCAGTCTTCCGGAAGCACATATATCGAATTTCAATTCATTTCCTCAACCGTGCCCGATACCCGATTCGTTCCAAAAGGTCAATCGCCGCAACAGCTTCACGCTCGTGTTCGAAAGCCAGACGGAGTGTGCCGCCTTCGCCCTCACGGACCTTGAGCACCTCGATGTCATTGATATTGATATCAGAGGCCGCAAGATGTGTGGCTATTCGGGCAATAACTCCCGGTTTGTCCTCGACAACCACCAGAATTTCGGAAAGGGTTTTTATGAACCCTTTAGTATCCTTGGGAATAGTCGCCCGTATAGTATTTGCCGCTTCAAAATCTTTCCCAAGCGTCGGAGCTCCGATACGGTCACGGATTTTTCGAAGCTGCTCGATGAATTGATCGATTACTTCCCTGATAGCATCGTCATTGGTGCTGCAAATATCATCCCACATGCTGAACTGACTCGATGCAATACGGGTCATATCACGAAAACCGCCTGCCGCCAGCCGAAGATAAGGAGCGTTCTCCGAATCAAGCTCTCCGATCATTTCGACGAGAGAGACCGCAATCATCTGCGGCAAATGGCTGACAGCTGCTGCAATTTGATCGTGAGTGTCTGCATCCATAAGCACGATATGAGCGCCGAGGCTTTCCACCAGTCTGCTGAATCGGTCCAGCATCTCACAAGATACATTCCCGGCAGGGCAGAGGACATAGATCGCGTTCTGAAAAAGAAACGGATCAGCGGCGCCAACTCCCCTTTTTTCCGAACCCGCCATTGGATGGCCGCCAATGAAATAAACTCCCTCGGGAAAGATATCCATAGCGTGACTGGTTATCGCCCGCTTTGTAGAGCCGACATCGGTAACCAGCATTCCATTGCAAAGAAGAGGGGCGAGCTGGGTGAGGATTTCCTGTATATGATGTATCGGTGTGCATAAAGCAACGATATCTGCACCCTGCACAGCGCGTGCAAGCTCGTCATACCCATAGCCTTCGGTAATGGCGCCCATTTCAAGCGCGCTTGTGATCGAATCCTTCGAGGAAACACCGGCTATCCTCATATCGGGGTATTTGCGGCGTATCGCAAGACCCAATGATCCCCCAATCAGGCCTACCCCGACAATGACAATTGTTTTAAACTCGTTTTCTATCGGCTGCACAGTATATCTCTTATGTATTCGTTTTCGTCAGATTGTCTGAACCAGTATTCCGGGATTCATGTAATGAAAAAGCTTTTAAAAGCCGTAATTTTAAATTCTTACTTTTGCGGTACTTTCATCATATGGATAAGCTTGACCATGTCATCGCTGGCGTTTATGTTGGCATGGGCAGTTTTTCCGGTTGACGGGATACGGTACGCTGTACCGACCGGAAGCTTCCTGAGCTGTTTCCCGAGAAGCAATTCTATATCTCCATCGGTGGCGATCCAGATTTCCTCGACTCCTTTTTCATGACTGTGAGGCTGGGCGATGGTCATTGCGTCAAGTTTGACCTCGGTAAATGCGCTGTACTGACACATGCCGTTTTTCTGGCCGACCATCACACGGTCGATATTGGCCCAGTGTACTTTCATGAACGGCGCTTCACCACGGTTATCGACCACTTCGAGCGTTTTATTGGGAGAAAAACCGGCGGGAATTATTTCTGTGGCCACATAAAATGTCATATTCTTATCGCCGGTGGCGGTGAGTGTGAAATCGAGCCCGGGAGTAAGGATGAAAGCCATACCCTTTTTAAGTTCGACCGTTTTATCGCCGGATGTTAAGACACCTGTGCCTGAGTTGACAATAAATGTCTGCTGGCAGCCGTTGAGTTCCCCTTTTGCCGTCCGTGCGGTTGCCCCGGGTTCGAGCGTCGCATAACTGATTGCCTTGGCATAGGTAAGGCATGCACCCCGACGGGCGGGATGCAGATCGTCCGTGCCTTCAAGAGCGGTGAGCATATCACGGAAAATGAAATTTCCGTGCATTATACGCGGCGTCGAGTTACGCCAGTTGCCGATGAACATGTCGATATCGGGTTCGGTCGACGGATCGTACATATTCGGGTCGAGCATCGCAAATTCCTTAGTCTCTCCGGGGACTGATTTCATCATATGGATCATTTGAATGGGTTCATCGCCGAGATTTATATTAGTATGCGCTGTAAGACCTGTAGGAGGAATTTTGTAAATGGTTCCCGCCGGACAGTGACGGAGCTGTTTCCCGAGGAGAAGCATCGTATCACCCTTGACCATGATCCAGCATTCCTCGATACCTGTGCCATGACTGTGCGGATGTGGAATGGTGCGGGAGTCGATTGTTATAAGGCTCAGACCGCTGTAGTTTGCGACGCCGTCTCCGCTGCCGATAATACCGTTGCCGATATGCGCCCAGTGTGCGCCCGTATTTTTGTTGCCGTCGAAACGGTTTTTTACCACAAGATTCTTGTTGGCCTTGAAGTTTTCCGGAAGAGGCTCGGTAACCACATAGAACGACAGGTGTCCTTTTCCGGTACCAAGAATTTCGAAATCGAACTCCGGTGTGAGGATAAAAGCCATACCCTCTTTAAGAGCGTATGATTTACCGCCGGATGTTATTTTTCCCGTTCCGCCGGTGACATAGAATATCTGCTGCCCGCCTTTTTTTGCACTTCCTGCGGCGATTGCGTCTGGTTCAATCGTCGCATAACTTATCGCAGTCTGTTCGAGGAGGACTGCACCTTTTTTCGAGGGGTGCAGCGAGTCTTTGCCCTCAAGGCCGGTAAGAACATCGCGAAATACCAGACTGCCGTACATCAATCGGGGCACGGAATTGCTCCAATGATTGACAAACATGTCTATGTCAGGGTCAACCGCCGGGTCAAATTGCCTGGGGTCCAGGGCGCGATATGGATAAGGATCCTGTGCTGAAGCTGCAACGGCAAAAAACACCGCGATAAAAGAAACCGCCATGATTCTTTTCATTACTTTTTCTCCCTTAGTATTATCTGTTCCAACTTTATTGTAACATATCGAGCCTGATGCATCTTTCCAATTCGATTCAGAGGCTGATAAAAATTTTTTTTCAAAACAACATTTTATCTTCGATGAACTGTAGTATCTCACAGGTTTTTGATCTCATAAGTTCTTCATCCCCGGCAGATTCTACATTGAGCCTGACTACCGGCTCGGTATTGGATTTCCGCAGGTTGAAACGCCATGTATTTCCGAATTCGATGGAAACACCGTCAAGGTGGGAGACGGCGGTCGCCTTATTACTGAAATGTTCTTCGATATCTTTCAGCACTGCATCAGGATCGTTGACTTTCCGGTTAATCTCTCCCGAGCAGGGATAGCGTTCGATTCGCGCCTTGACCATTTCGCCGAGATGCTTTCCTGTTGTGGAGATTTCCTCCGCAGCCAGAAGCCAGGGGATCATCCCCGAATCCGAATAGCAAAAATCCCTGAAATAGTGGTGCGCACTCATCTCACCGCCATAAACAGCGCCGGTTTTCCGCATGGTTTCCTTCATGAACGTGTGTCCGGATTTGGAAAGTATCGGGAAGCCCCCTGCCTCTGAGACTATCTCCCTTGTATTCCAGATAAGCCGGGGGTCATGAACGATTTTACCGCCGGGGTTCTTCTGAAGAATTCTCTTTGCAAAAAACCCCACAAGATAATATCCCTCGATAAAATCCCCGTTTTCGTCGAATAAGAAACACCGGTCGAAGTCGCCGTCCCAGGCAACGCCAAATTCTGCATTCGAGCTGAGGACAGCGCTTGCAGTAACCGCCCTGTTTTCCGGAAGGAGCGGGTTTGGCACCCCGTTGGGAAAGTCGCCGTCCGGCTTGAAAAAAATCCGGGTAAAATCGAAGGGAAGGCGGGAAGCAAGGGCGTCAGCCACCGGCCCGGCGCAGCCGTTTCCTGCATTTGCAGCAATTTTCATAGGTTTGAGGGATTTGATATCAACAAAACTGAGTATACGGTCGATATACATGCCGGTAATATCACGCTGCCCCGAGCTTCCTTTTAGGGAAGCGGTTTTGGGAATATCCCCCGTGCGGACTCTCCTTTCTATATTCAAAAGCCCGCTGTCCTCGCCAATAGGGACCGCTCCATAACCAACAAGCTTGATACCATTGTAACCTTTGGGATTATGGCTTGCCGTGATCATGGCTCCTCCGCCCATACCCTCGAGCGAGGAGGCAAAATACATCATTTCTGTCCCGCAGATTCCTATGTCCGCAGTATCTACGCCCGTATCATTTAAACCTCTTATGAAAGCATCCGCCAGAGAATTGCTGGTCGTACGAATATCTTTTCCCACCGCAACCGTTCCGGATGGGTGTATTTCAGCTGAATATGCCATTCCGATCTGGTAGGCCATTTCCTCATTCAGTTCATCCGGAATTGTTCCCCTTATATCATACGCTTTAAAAGCGGGAAGTCGTTTCTCGTTCATCGCATAATCTTCCTTTTTTGCATGTACGGTATGTACTCTCAATAAAGTAATAAGACTTTCACATGAGTGCAAGAAATGAATCAAAAATCCAGTCATTTCCGAAAGGTTAAATCAGTTGTTAAAATTTCGGTTATTTTCAACACAAGTGTCAATAAAAAATAGAGGAAAGATGCATAAACCAAAATTATTTTAAAAAAACATTGATGAATGGAGCCGCCAATGGACGTCTGTCGTAATTAAAATGGGAGTTGTTTAATCCCCTTAGATCCCAATGTGTAAGCGAAGAATTCCCGAAACTTGTTATGAAGAATCCGATTCCATGAAAATAAATAATCACACGGGAATTGTACCGCTATGGTAAGTATGAGACCTTGACTTACTATGAAAAAACAATCTATATTTTCAATAGATTTAAGAAATTCCCCAAATTTTGGTTATTCCATGGAGCATTGATTTGAAAAAAAGAGGATTTTCAAAATTATTTTTTCACAGGATTGAATTTTCCTTACTTTTGCTTGTCAGTCTATTTTTCAAGGCGTTGCCGGAAAAAGCGGTTTATGCTTTTGTCAGAGCGCTCGGGCTTATTGCTTTTCACATTGTCCGCCTGCGGCGCAGTGTGACGATAGAAAATCTCAGAAATTCATTGGGGAATGTATTTGGCGAAACGGAGCTTGAAAAGATTGCCGAAGAGGCATATGTCAATACAGCGATGACATTTTCGGAAATGCTTTTTTTCCAGCGCCTTGTTTGGAAAGTCCCATCAAGAATTGATATGACTGAGATATCTCTTCTTACTCGTGAATTTGAAAAAGGAAAAGGGGTGATTCTCGTATCGGGTCATTTCGGAAGCTGGGAACTGAACCTCGCTGTAATCGGTAAATATGGATACCCTTTGACCGTGGTTGCGAAACAACAGTCAAATCTCCTCGTGGATGAATACATTAATCGAAATCGCATAACAGGAAATATGCAACTGGTAAGTACAGGCGCTCCTTTAAAACAAATCGTCCGCGCTCTTCGGGATAAGGAGATTGCAGGACTTATCTCCGATCAGGATGCGGGGACAAAAGGGGTATTTGTGAATTTTTTCGGCAGGCTTGCCTCTACACCTCGCGGAGGAGCGGAACTTGCTCTCAGATATAACGTTCCGATTATTGTGATGGCAACCGTTCGCACCTCTCCCGGATACTATAAGGCTCTCTTGAGAGAGGTATCCGTATATCCGGATGATACTGTTGAAACACTTACCCAGCGGTATACGACAATTTTGGAGAATATCGTCAGAGACTATCCGGAACAGTATTTCTGGATGCATAGGAGATGGAAAACACAGCCTTCAGAAAAAAAGAGTGGAGAGATCAATAAAAAAACGAAAGACGCTGGATTATCCGGAGAGATGCTATGATTCTTGGAATAACGGGATGCCCGGGATCGGGAAAATCGGTAGTATCGAAAGTCGTTGCATCAAAAGGGTGGAAACTCATAGATGCTGACCTTATCGGACGAGAGGTTGTCGAGCAGGATGAAGCGATACTGAAAGAACTTACCCATACTTTCGGCGCCGATATTATAGGACAGGATGGAAAACTCGATCGACGTCTTCTTGCCCGCAGGGCCTTTGTTGACGTGGAGAATACACGGAAGCTCAACTATGTGGTGCATCCTGTTCTTTTGGAGAAAATAAAAAAAATAATCAGGGCGGAACGGATTGCCGGTGCACATGCGGTTGTTGACTGCGCCCTGATTTATGAGTGGGGAATTGAGGGACTTTTCGACCGGGTGGTTTGTATCCGCGCCAGGGAAGATATACGAAAGATGCGTCTGATAAACCGCGATGGTCGTTCAGATGAGGAAGTGGAGAGAATATTTGCGGCACAGTTCCCGGAAGAGCTGAAAGTTCAAAAAGCAGACATTGTTTTTACAAATAACGAAACCGTTGAGAATATGATTATTTATGGTCTCATGCTTGCAGAATTGCCGGAATTTGGAAGCAAGATAAAATCATGGGAGAAATACTGCATAAAAAATGGATCATTGTGATCGGCACAATTTCTTTTTACCCTTTTTTCGGTTCCTCCCGGAAGGCTGATCGGGCGCATTTTCCTCCGTTCCGTTCCAAAAACCTGATAATTTCGGACATTGTATCGCATACCGGAGTTGGAATCCCGTATTCATCCCCTTTGGAAGAAACATAACCGGTAAGGGCATCTATTTCCGTTCTTTTCCCCATTTCCAGATCCTGCAGCATGGAAGACCGATGATTGTAAGTAGCAGGAATCTGGTTGCGATAAAAAAAATCTTCATATTCTTCAGCGGTATCCCAGTGCGTTTTTTTTTCCATGGCAGTGATAACCGCAAACACTTCCTCAATTACCGCATTCATAATAGACCGCGAATGGGGATCATCTCCCAGTATGCCATAGTGGACTCCCAGAGCTGCACCCAGGGGATTCAGTGCTGAATTATAGAGGAGCTTTGCCAGAAGGTCACGGTTAATATGGGTGGTGGCTGAACAAGGCAAACCGGCTTTGTTGATAGCTTCGGCAAGCCTGACCGCCGATTTTGTGATTTCTCCCTCGATATTTCCCCCGATATGGATGGAGTCCGCAGTTACCGTAATTCTCACAAGACCGGGACGCTCGATTTTAAATCCCGTTATAACCCGCGCCGCCAGGGAGCGTTCGTCGCCGAACCGTTCGGTTATTTTTTCAACATTACCGCAGCCGTTCTGCATCGAAACAACAACGGATTCGCCGTTATCGATTTTACCAAGCTCTTTAACTGCTTCGCCGGTATCATAGGACTTTGTAGTGATGAGAATATAATCATACGCTTTTCTCCGCACCGGTTCCAATGAGGAGAAAAGTCCGAGTTTCGCGGAATCGGTGGCGTAATCCCCGAAAATGCCGATGATAGAAAGCCCGGCATTTTTTATCCCCTGGATGTATCTCTCCCGGATGATAAAATCCACCGAGTGGCCATCAGCCGCAAGCATTCCTCCAATCGCCTGACCGACCGCACCAGCGCCATAAACCAGCAGTTTCATCGCAGTCCTAAATGAAAAGGTTTATTCCCGAATCGCGCGCTTCACCGAGATAGGTGGTTACTCCACCGATCTCCAGACCATCGATAAGGTCATCTTTTTTGATGCCCATCATCTCCATGGATGTGGTACAGGCTACAATTTTAACTTCCAGGGAAAGCGCCATATTCAATAAATCACCAACCTGCGGCATGTTCTTTTTACGCATTACATCTTTCATCATACGGGTACCTGCGCCGCAGAAGTTCATCTTGGAGAGAGTTGTATCGTCAGCACCCTTTGGAAGCATCCAGCCAAACATCTTTTCCACAAGTGTGCGTGTTTGGGGAACGGGATCCTTTTTCCGAAGGAGTGAAAGGCCCCAGAAGGTGAAAAACATAGTCACCTGCATACCCGAAGAGGCTGCTCCGGTTGCAAGAATGAATGCAGCCATGGCTTTGTCCATGTCATTTGAAAAAACGATCAGTGTCATTCGTTTTCCCGGTTCATTCATGGCATTATCCTTTTAAATGGTTTATTTTGAATTGGTATTCAAGAATGGTGATTGTGTTTTTCAAAGAAATCGATATACTTATAGAATATAATAATTAAGCGACCTTACAAAATCTTTTTTCTTGAGGGTATTCTTACTATATTTTAAGAGATTATTCTGTGGAATCATGTTATTCCAAATTATCTGTAACAAGGTTAACATAGGCTTTTTCATAAATCACAGCCCCGTAATCAAGTTCAATGTGACAGGCAGCTTTCATTAATGTTTTATGAATCGTTCCTCGGTGATCTTGTTTTGATTCTGTCTCGTATCAGCAGCTTTATCAAATGGGATTATTTTCCCGGACACTATGTAGAAAAAAAGGATTATGCATGAGAATAAAATCAAAAACCTTTCTGCCGGTCGAAATAGTATTTCATCCGAACTGGTGGTTTAAAAATGCGGGAATATCCTTCGACCGCGACTATTTTTTTAATCCCGACCGCCGTGTTCACGATGAGATGAAAATGAGCCGTATTCTCTGGGAGAAATTCGGTCAATTCAACTATGGTGAGGAAAATCCTAAGCCGCGACCGGTGATAGGTCCGGTTCACCTTGCTGCCGGATTTATGATTTCATCGCTCTGGGGGTGTACTATCCGTTATTATGAAAATAATAGTCCGGTAGTGGAATCCCGTCAGATGTCTATCGGGGAATTGGACGCCATGCAGCCCCCCAATCCGGAAGAAAATCAGGATTTCCGTGATCTTTTCAGGCTTATCAAAGAGTTGAAAAGCAGGTTCGGATATGTCGAAGGAGACATCGGCTGGGGAAATCTTCAAAATCTGGCGCTTGATCTGGCCGGTCAGGAAATTTTTATGGCATACTATGACAATCCTGCCGCCGTACACCGTATCTACGATAAAATGAATCGGAATGTCATTGAAGTTCTCGACATGATCCGTAAGGAGACAGGGACAACTTCCATTTCGGTGAACCGTTCGGTGGAGAAAGTTGATCCGGCCATCAATCTTCAATCCAATTGCTCGGTTCAGATGATCTCCAATGAAACGTATGAGGAATTTCTTCTCCCTCATGAACTCACTCTGTCAAAACACCTTCAGCCTTATGGAATTCATCACTGCGGGGATAATATGCATCAGGTGGCTCCCGGCTATTCAAAGGTTAAAGAGGCCTGTTTCTTCGATGTTGGCTGGGGAGCGGATATCACTTATTGTCGCAGATTGATTCCGGATGCCTTCTTCAATGTCCGTCTTTCTCCGGTCAAGATTCAAACATGCAAACCGGATGAGGTGGAGGCCGATATGACACGCCTCCTTGAAAATGCGGGAGATTTATCAAAAGTGGGAGTCTGCTGCATCA
>Ga0172379_10004451_pt1 | contig 20689 bp, 27 predicted proteins | sample GrowelOW334metaG_FD_119756 | JGI IMG/M metagenome (GOLD analysis project Ga0172379, IMG submission 119756) | Groundwater microbial communities from an aquifer near a municipal landfill in Southern Ontario, Canada - Groundwater well OW334 metaG | ecosystem: Environmental > Aquatic > Deep...
CCTGCGCACTTCTTCGGTGCTGTCGGCGACCGAGCCGATGCTGACGGTCATCTGCTCGACCGAGGCTGCCGTCGAGGCCGCCGCTTCGCTTTGCACCAGCGAGCCCTCGGTCACCTTGCCGGAGACGCTCGCCAGCTTCGCTGCGGTGTTCATCACGTCCTGCGCGCCGGCATGCACCCGGCGCAACGCATCGGCCAGGCTGTCCATCAGCGCATCGAACGCACGCGAAATCTGTCCGATCTCGTCGTTGCCGCTCACCGGCGCGCGCCGGGTCAGATCGCCGCTGCTCTGTATCGCCAGCATGACTTGCTGCAAGTCCTTGACCGGCTGGATCACGTGGCTGATCACCCAGCCGACGACGAAAAACAGCACAACTTGGATGAATACCTGCGCGCCCCACAACACGATGTTGGCCCGAGAGATAAACGCATATTCATGCGACACGTCCGACACCACGCTGACTGCACCGTTGACAGTCCCTTCGGGGCCCGCATGGCATTGCAGGCAGTTGACGCCGCCGTGATCCTTGCTGGCCAGAAATGGCACGACCATGCGCAAGGTCGCCTGCTCCCCCGCATGGGTGACCGCACCCACCTGCGTTCCCTCGCCCGCCAAGGCCGCCCGATCCATCTCGTCCTGCGGCTGTTCGCTCGCCGTACCCGGACCATATTGATCCTGCACCGGCTTGCCGCGGATCAGACGCACCTCGGCCAGATTCAAACGTTTGTCCCGCAACACACCCTCCAGCACTTGCTTGCGCCGCTCGGGGTCGCCGATTTCGCCGTTGAGCATCAGCGCATTCATGCCGCGGAATGCCACCTCGGCGGTCAGCGCCGTTTTTTGTTTGACCTCCTCCAGTACGCGATCCTCGAACCAGACGAACGCGAAATGCTGTCCAGTCAGCAGAATCAGCATCAGGATCAGCTGCACCGGAATCTGCAACTTGTTTTTCAGCGAAAGATCGCTCCACCATTTTTTCATTTGCCGCTCCTCCTGACGTCACACAAGTTCGATCTTGATGTCGAATTTGGAATCATCATACCAGAATCGACTATTTTATGATATTTTTATCACTTGTTTCATTTATGCCATATATAATAGCCGCGCCGCCGATGCATTTATTCGGCGGTGCAACCCGCCTTCTCCCACACCCTCTCGTGGGGTTGAAGGCTTCCCCCCCCTCTGTAGTGGAGGGGGATTTTTCGGTGTACGATTTTTTATTTCAGGCGCAAACCACGGTTTTTTGCGTGGCCGCCGCGGACGGACGAGGCAAGCGATGGACAAAACCCGAACAAACATCATCATTTACACTCTGGCGGGAGGCGCGGCGCTGGCGGTGCCTGCAATGTTTTCCGGTGGCGCGGAAACAAACCCGTTGCTGCTAGCCTCGCTAGCGCCGGCACTGCTCGCCTTCGTGCTGCTCGCCCGGATCGGCCTGACGCAACTCGATGCCGCGCATAGTCTGAGCGCGCAACTGGGCGAAATGATAGAGCGCAAGGACATCCGGCATCTCTTCGTCCCGGTGCCAGGCACCCCGGAGATGAACGCAATCGGGCTGCAACTGAACATCCTGATCTACACTTTGGCCGAGTCCAGAAACAACCCTACGGCAGCTCCAGGCGCGGATGAAATGCCCTGGCGGAATACTCAAATGCTTCGCCAATGCAGCAATCTGGAGGCGATCGCCGATGCAGCGTGAACTCAGATTCCTGCTGGGGTATTACTCGGATCTGGACGCAGAGCCATCCGCGGACGTTTTTTTCGTGAATCTGGTGCGCGACAACATGGCCACGCTGACAGCGGCGACGCATCGCGAAGGCGGCCTGTCACCGCAGGACGGAACAAAGCTGGCCGAAGCCATGGCGAACATCGGCCATGCCGCCGAGGCGATGGGCTATCCGGTTGTCAAGGCAATGCTGGACGGGATAGGCACGGAACTCCCCCGCAAAGGCAAGAGCTTCCCCCCGAAGCGGCGCGCAAAGATCGCCGAAAAACTCTCCACGGCCCAGACGCTGATCCGGGACATGGTCTGCCTGGCTGAAACTGGTGCAATTTAAAAATTGCGGCCCCATTCGATCACAAAGAAAATATGTCCAAGTTCAACATCAATCTGCATGAGACGATTTATTCGTTGTCGAACGCGCTCGATCTGGTTGGCGTAGACCATATCCATCACGGCAAGCGCGTCGCCTATATGGCTGCCGAATGCGGCAAGCTGATGGGATGGGACAGGTGGCGCATGGACGACCTGTTCCAAGCCGCGATACTGCATGACAGCGGCGTGTCGAAAACGCAGGTGCATGCCCGGCTGGCGCAATTCGAATGGGAAAACGAGGCAGAGCACTGCAATATAGGCGCATCGCTGCTGTCTTCCAGCCGCCGGCTCTGCCATCTGTCCAACATCGTGCTGCACCACCACACTCACTGGAGCGAATTGAAGGATCTGAATTTGCCGCTCGAAGTGAAGCTGAGCGCGAATCTGATCTACCTCACAGACCGCGTGGAAGTGGCGTCGCAACCCTGTTTCTCCGGGGGATCGGACATCCTGCTGGCCAGAGAGGAAATTACCGCAAAAATCGTCGATAAAACGGGCAGTTGGTTCTGCCCGCAACTGGTCGATGCATTTTTGAGCATTTCAGCTTCCGAAGCATTCTGGTTCATGCTGGACGGCGACCATATCGACGGCTATCTGGCTACCTGGCTTTCCAATTGCCACGACCACGAGATCGAATTCCGCGAATTACGCGAATTAGTGCGTGTGTTCTCACATATCGTCGATGCCAAGAGTCCGTTTACCAAGCAGCACTCCGACGGCGTGGCAAACTTGGCCCGGCTCATCGGCGGGCTGTCAGGGCTGCCGGAAGTCAAATGCGACATGCTGGAACTAGCCGGCCTGCTGCACGACATCGGCAAGCTCAGAATTCCAGACGAATTACTGGAAAAACCCGGCAGACTCACCGAGCAGGAATTCGTCGTCATGAAAAGGCACAGTTTCGACAGCTACAACATCCTGCACCCTATCAGGGGACTGGAAGAAATCGCGCTGTGGGCGTCGCAGCATCACGAGCGGGCGGACGGTTCTGGCTACCCCTATCATCTGAATGCCGAAGATATTCCTCTGGAAGCAAGAATTCTCGCCGTCGCCGATGTGTTTCAGGCCTTGGCGCAAAAGCGCCCGTACCGGGGACCGCTGCCGCCGGAAGAAATCCTGTCCATCCTGCGGGAGCAGGCGACCGGCGGCAAGCTGGACGAACTGATAGTGTCCCGAGTCGAAGCGAACCTGCACGAATGCTGGCGCACCGCGACCATGGATGCCTGTGTACCGCAATGCAGCAACAAACGCATAGCCGAAGTTGTTTGTTAATCACGAAGGAGATTTGTCATGTACGTATCGACATCGATTGCCACAGCCCCGATCAACACCCCCCTCGCTCAGCTGACGCCCGCGATCAGCAAGGCTCAGACGGCGGTAACCCGACAGGAGTCGACGATCGTTTCCCTGTCCACCGCGGGATTGTCGCTCAGCCGCGGCGACAGAGCACTTTCCTCCGGAGAACGAAGCGAATCGACGATTGCCGAGTCGTCCGAGCCGATCAGCGTCCAGTATATGGAAGGCGAGATCAAGGGCGGGCGCATAGCTACTGCCGGGATACACGGCTAGTGTGGTGTTGCACGCTGTCTGGAACTTATAACAATGATCAGCGGCGTCTGGTAGGTCGGGATTCATCCCGCATGTCGGACTAAAGTCCGACCTACAAGGGGCAGCGCTGTCTGGTAGGTCGGGATTCATCCCGACATGTCAGACTAAAGTCCGACCTACAAGGGGCAGCGCATTCCTTATAGCAGGGAATCGACCAACTCTATCAGCTTCAGTGGCGAGAATGGCTTGACGACATAGGCGTCGGCCCCGGCCAGTTCGCCATGCCACCTGTCGCTCTGCTGGCCGAGCGCGGTCAGCAGGATGACCTTGATTTCCTTCAGTTCCGGTTGTGCCTTGATTTGCCGGCAGGCCTCCAGGCCGTCCAATTCGCCGGGCAGCATCACGTCGAGCAGGATGACGGCGGGCCGGAGCTGGCTTGCCAGCCGGACGGCATCGACGCCATTGCAGGCTTCGTGTAACTCGTATTTTCCGTAACCGAACGTTGCCACGAGCAGCCTGCGCAAATTGGCGTCATCGTCGACGATCAACAGTCTGGGCAAAATATTTCCCTGCGTTACGCTTCCGGATGCATCAGTCACCATCAACTCCTCGCTTTACTTCCGGGAACCATAGGGTGACTTCAGTGCCCTCGCCGAATTCGCTGGCCACTTCCACGCGCCCACCATGTATTTGCATGATTTCCTTCACCAGCGACATGCCCAGCCCGGTGCCGGGAATCTGTCCGGTGGTGTCGGCGCGGTAAAAACGTTCGAATATCCTTCCCAGCTGTTCCGCCGTCATGCCGATGCCGCAGTCGCGCACGCGGATGCCAACCCAGTTTGCCTGCTTCTCCTTCAGCTTCACGGATTCGATCGCCACCTCTTCTTTGCCCGCAGAATACTTGTACGCGTTGCTCAGGACGTTGAGCAAGGCCTGGCCGATCTTGTCGGCATCCAGCGATGCCAGCGGCGAACGCTTGGACAGTTTCACCCGTATCTTCCGCGTATCGCCCGGTATGTTGAAATCGGTCACGACACGCTTGACCACGGGCCACAGCTCCTGCTCCTGCAGGTTGAAATCGCGTCCGACGCGCGCTTCGATGCGCGCAAGATCGAGCAACTCTCCCAGCATCCGGATCAACCCCTGCGTTTGCTCGTGGATAATGCCCAAAAATTCGCGCCGGTCCGTCTCATTGAGCGCACGCGTCAGCAACAACTCGACGAAACCATAGATGCTGGACAACGGGGTGCGCAGTTCATGCGCGGCGGTCGCGAGAAATTCGCTTTTCAGACGATCGACCTCGGTTTCTCTGGTGACATCCCTGAAGAACAGGATATGGCGCAATATCGGGTCGTCCAGCTGGTGGACTTCCCATTTGACGATCCGTAGCGGCCTGAGCAGCCGCAGAGTGCCCTCTGCCGCGCCCCCAAATCCCTTGAACAGGCCGGACGCATCGCTCAGATCCAGCTGCGCGCCGATCTTTTCCATGAAGGCTATCGTGGTGAGCCGCTCTCCCGGCGCAAGCTCGATGCCGAACAGGCTCAACAGCCGCTGGTTATAGAAGGTCAGCTGATTGGTCTGGCTGAAAACCAGTACGCCCTCCGGGCTGAACGACAGGATTTCCTGAAGCTGGCGCTCCCGGCTTTTAAGCTGCTCGTCTACGGTCTTGACCCGATCGATGTCGGCAAATGTCCCTATCACACGCAACGGCGTTCCATCTGCGGCGCGCTCGGCGATCACGCCGCGATTGAGCACCCATTTGTATCTCCCGTCCTTGCAGCGCAAACGGCATTCGCTGATATAGACTTCGGTTTCCTTGCGGAGCAGCCGCTCCAAGCCGTCGCAGCGGATCTCGGCATCGTCCGGATGCACCAGTGCGTCCCAGTCGGCCTGCGTGTCGCCGATTTCATCCGCGTCATATCCCAGCATCGCCCGCCACTGCCAGGAATGGACGACCTTGCCGGTGCCGACATCCCAATCCCACACGCCATCGCCGGCGCCTTCGATCGCCGTCTTCCAGCGCTCCTCGTTGTTAGTGCTCGACATGCTCATAATCTCACCCAAGCACCGTGAGATTAATTTGCACCACGCTGTTCCGCATGCAATTTCCTGTTGGCGATTTCCTGTATTTTTGCCTGTATCAGCGCGAACGGCGCAGGCTTGAGGAAAACCGCAACCCCTTCCGGAACGCCGCCTCTGCGCTCTATCTGTTCGCTATCCAGTCCGGTCACAACGATAATTTCGACATCGTTGCTGCCATGATCCGCGCGTATTTTCTGCAACATCGCGATGCCGTCCATTCCGGGCATGCTGATGTCGGCGATGATGATGTCGGGTTTATGCCGCCCGAGGCGGATCAAGGCGTCAAATCCATCCCGTGCAATTTCGATCCGCACCGGTATCCCCCAACCGGAAATCGTCGCCTCGTACAAACGACTCAACGCTTTATCGTCTTCGACGATCAACACGCTGATTTCGCGGTTCGGAATCTGTTCTTCGGCCTCGCCACGAGTCGCCAGCAAGGCATCCAGCGAGGCGGCCCTGATCCTGCGATGGCCCCCCGGCGTCCGCCACGCCGACAATGCGCCGCTTTCAACCCATAACTGGACCGTACGCAACGATACGTCCAGCAGTTTTGCAGCTTCTCTCGTCGTATATACTTTTTCCACAGACTCTTACCCTGCCCAAATTAAAGATGATTTGTGATAATGTCACACTTATCAGTATTTTCAAATCACCATCAAATGCCGGCAACTGCCGCGCATACCTCAGTTACGAGTTATCCATGCCAGCATGGCTAAAGCAAATTCATACAGCGAGACCACCAAGTTGCGAAGCAGAATCAATCTAAAAAGCGCCCTTAAAAAACTCGACACTTTGCCGGCCATGCCCGCAATTGCGCAGAAACTGCTGACCCTGCCGCTGGACACCAATGAAGGAGAAATTGCGATGCTCAGGCTGATTGAGCATGATCCGCAGCTTTCCGCAAAAATCATCGGAATGTCCAACTCGCCGTTGTTCGGGGCATCGATCAAGACAACTTCGGTAAGAGATGCGGCGATGCTGCTTGGCATGACCCGGGTAAAATCGGTCGCCATCGGCATCGCCGCGATGTCTGCGCTGACCAAGATGCCGCAAGGGCGCTTGAGCGTGCAGAACCTGTGGCTGCACAGTCTGGCGGTCGCGCTGTCCATGCGGACAATAGCCCAACACATGTCCGCCGGAAATCGTCCAGCCGATGACCAGATATTTCTGGCCGGGCTATTGCACGATATCGGCTACCTGGCCCTTGCTTATCTGGACACCGGTCTCAGCGACGAATTGCATCTCCGCATGGATGAAAAATCAGACCGGTCGATACTGGAAATCGAACAGGAATTGCTGGAAGTGACGCACAGCGAACTGGGCGCCCAATTGGCGCATAACTGGCAGTTGCCGAACGAAATCATCACAGCCTTGCGCTACCACCACATGTCCGATTCCCCTGAAGTTCCGGACAGAGAGATGTTGCCACGCATAATCAACATCGCCGAAAAACTGCTGCCATCGTTTGGCATAGCTGAACTGCAAGCGCCAGGCATAGACGATGCAGAATGGGTGTCGCTAGGCATAGATCCCGGCAAAAACGAAGAAATTTGCAGTCGCATAATCGAACAAGCCGAACAAGCCAGACAGCTCACAAACACCATCACGTAAGACCAGGGTATTTCGGCGATCCTGAAATCCCTCCATCTGAAACGCAGTAAATCTCCCCTATCCGCATCCGAGCCGAAGCGTTTTTATTCGCCGCCCCTAAGTGCGGCCGGTAATGAGCGATCAGCGAAACTGCCTGAAAATACAGGGAATCATGTATTGAAAATACAGCCCGCCCGCCGCACGCTACACCTCACCTAAGCCCCATCACGAGAACACCGGATGCCGTTACTGTCGATCGGTATCAATCCAAGGAGACCTCCATGAACAAGGACGCTGTCATCAAAACGCTCAACCACATTCTGGAACTCGAACTGGCCGGCGTGGTGCATTACACCCATTACGCGCTGATGGTCTATGGCTACAACCGTATTCCCATCGTCGACTGGCTGCAAAAACAGGCCGAAGAGGGACTGGTTCATGCGCGGCTGGCGGGAGAACTGGTGACCTGGCTGGGCGGCCACCCGTCACTGGGCATCGGAGCGCTGCTGGAAAAACACACCCATGACATCGGCGACATCCTGCGCGAGTCGCTGGCACATGAAGGCAAGGCGCTGAAGGCCTATTACGAGTTGCTCGATCTCGTCAAGGACAAGGACATCCGGCTTGAGGAATACGCCCGCGACCTGATCTCCGCCGAAACGACGCATCAGGATGCAGTGAGCAAGATGCTGCACAAGCCTTGCCACTCCTGCGTTCCGTAAGGGCCGGGAGTCAAGCGCGCTTTCCCGTTTGGCAAACCCGTTGCGCGCGTTTCAGGGGCAAACACAGGCCGCTCGTAATGCGCCCGGACCAGACATAGTTGATCGGAGGTTAATCCCATGCCGCGCGACATTCCCATTGGAAATGGCAAGATGCTCGCCGCATTCGATTTCGACTACCAGTTGCGTGATTTCTATTACCCGCGCATCGGAAAGGAGAACCATGCGCTGGGTTATCCGTGGCGCTTCGGCGTATGGCTGGACGGCGAGTTTTCCTGGCTCAATCGACGTAACTGGACGCTGAGTCTGGATTACGTCACGGATGCGCTGGTGACGGAAGTCAGCGCTACGCATGCGCACCTGCCGCTGCGCCTGGATTTCACCGACACCATCGACTACGAGAAAAACATCCTGATCCGGCGGGTGACGGTGCATAACCTGTCCTCCAGACCGTTGTCGCCACGCCTGTTCTTCCACGCCGACCTGAATGCGCTGGAGAACGAGAATGGCGATACAGTCTTTTTCGATCCCAAGAATGCCAGCCTGATCCACTACAAGGGGCCACGATACTTCCTGATGAGTTGCGCCACGGCATCCACGCTGGGCGTCACGCATTTCTCCACGGGGATTAAACGCCATCACGGGCTGGAAGGCGCATGGCGCGACGCGGAAGACGGCCATCTGGCGGGCAACCCCATCTCGCAAGGAGCGGTGGATTCGGTGATAGGCGTGCATCTCGATCTGCCGCCGGGCCGGGAAAGCGTCTGCCATTACTGGATGGCGGTGGGAGAAAAATACAGCGAGGTCGAAGAGCTGCATCGGCTGGTGGCGCAGATAGGGCCGGATCGGCTGATAGGGCGCAACATCGATTACTGGCGGCACTGGGTCTCGACCGGAGACAGGAATCTGGATGGACTGTCGCCCGCACTGGTGACGCTGTACAAACGCAGCCTGCTGATCCTGCGCACCCAGATCGACAACGGCGGCGCGGTGATCGCCGCGAACGACACCGACATCCAGCAGTTCAACCAGGACACCTACAGTTACATGTGGCCGCGCGATGGCGCGGAGGTCTCGCAGGCGCTGGACCGTGCCGGCTACGGCAGCCTGAGCCAGAGATTCCTGAACTTCTGCACCAGCAAGGCCGTCAGTTTCAATTACTCCGCCAGCATCCTCGACGAGACCGGATTCCTGATGCACAAGTACAACCCGGACGGTTCGGTGGGCAGCTCATGGCAGCCCTGGCTGGAAGGCGAAGAGATGCAGCTCCCCATCCAGGAGGACGAGACCGCGCTGGTGATCTGGGCGATCTGGCAGCATTACCTGATCCACAGGGACATCGAGGTCATCCGTCCCTTCTACAGCCCGTTCGTGGAACGTGCCGCCGATTTCCTGCTGACCTTCCGGGACGACCACACCGGACTGCCGCTGCCCTCCTTCGACCTCTGGGAGGAACGACGCGGCATCTTCAGCTACACCACCGCCACCGTCGTCGGCGGACTGAGAGCGGCCGCCTCGCTGTCCCGCCTGTTCCAGGAAAACGAGCGCGCCGATACCTATGCCGATGCCGCGCGGGAGATCGTCGCGGCCATGGACAGACACCTGTACAACCCGGATGAAGGTCGTTTTGCGCGCGGCATCCTGTTCAAGGGCGGACGGCAGACCCTCGACATGACCATAGACGCCAGCCTGCTCGGGCTGGTCACGTTCGGGGACTACGATCCGCTGGACGAGCGTATCGTCAGGACCGCCCAGACCATAGAACAGCGCCTGTGGGGCAAGACCGGCATCGGCGGCTTGGCCCGCTACGAGCACGACGACTATCAGCGGACGGTGACCCGCAATGACGTGCAGGGCAATCCCTGGGTGGTCTGCACGCTGTGGCTGGCGCAATACCGCATCGCCGCGGCGCCCGACCTCCCGTCGCTGGAACAGGCCCTGCCCTTGCTGGACTGGGTGGCCGCAAGAGCGCTGCCGTCCGGCGTGCTGCCGGAACAGGTGCATCCGGTGAGCGGCGAATTCATCTCGGTCTCTCCGCTGACATGGAGTCACGGCACGCTAGTCGCGACGGTGCTGGATTACGCCGAGAAAGCGCAATGGCTGGGCCGTCGGGAAGCGTTGCCTCTCGCCCCCCTGCCCGGTATGGATATGGGGTGACGACATGACAGGACCGCTATATGGCGATGTAACCCCACCGGTATTCGACGACGACTTCCGCCGTCAGCGTCTGGCCTTCCTCAAGTTCGAGGAACAGGACTACGCATTGCTGCACGACCTGGAAGACCTGTTCCGGGAACGTCTGGACGAGATCGCAGAACAGTTCTACCGGCACATGCTCGCCTTCGACGAGACCCGCAAGGTGTTCAGGGACGAGGCGATGATCCGTCGTCTGGGCGAGGCGCAGAAGGCCTACCTGATGGAGGCGGTGCGCGGTCCTTACGACACCGCCTATTTCGAGCGGCGCTGGCGCATCGGCTATATCCACAACGCCATCCATGTCGAGCCGCACTGGTTCATCGGCGCGTTCCAGCTCTACCACCGCATCCTCTACCCCATCATCCTGGAGCGTTACCGCGACAACGCGGCCGCGGTGGTGGACCATATCCAGGCGCTGGACAAGATCATGAATCTGGACCTGCAGCTCGGTAACCAGAGCTATTACATCCACTACGAAGGCACGATGGTCAAGCTGCGCCAGCTGAACGCCGAGATCGAGGCGGCCAGCGTCGCCAAGAGCCAGTTCCTGGCCAACATGTCGCACGAATTCCGCACGCCGCTGAATGCCATCATCGGCTTCACCGAGGTGCTGCAGGACCAGATACCCGGTCCGCTGAATGCCGAGCAACTGGAATATCTCGGCGACATCCACGACGGCGGCCTGCTGTTGCAGCGACTGATCAACGACGTGCTCGACCTGTCCAAGGTCGAGGCGGGCCGGCTGGAACTGTTCTACGAGACCTTCCCCATCGCCCAGATGGTGCGCGAGACCATCACCACTCTGCGCGGTCTGGTGGAGAAGAAGGGACTGGACATCCAGTGGAAGCTGCCGCCGGACCTGGGGCTGATCACCGCCGACCAGATACGCTTTAAGCAAGTGCTGTACAACCTGCTGTCGAACGCGGTGAAGTTCACCGACGAAGGCGTCGTGACCGTGTCCGCAGCAATCGAAGACGGACAACTGCACCTGACGATCGCCGACACCGGCATCGGTATACGCGAGGAAGACATGGGCCGCATCTTCATCGAGTTCAGCCAGGTGGATTCCTCGCTGACCCGGCGGCACGAGGGGACCGGCTTGGGGCTGGCGCTGGCCAAGCGTCTGGTGGAGGCCCATCGCGGGCGCATCTGGGTGGAAAGCGTCTTCGGCGAGGGCAGCACATTTCACGTCCTGTTGCCGTTACGGCCTGACGCGAGCGGCAAGCAGGTCTCGACCCCGTAGAGGAAGCATCTTATGGACACCGACGACATTCAGCCGGAATACCGCCCCGCCAGAGCCCTCACCGTCCTGGTGGTGGAAGACAACCCGCAAGCGGCGAAGCTGCTGTCGCTCTACCTGAATCAGGCCGGCTATCGGGTGCTGTTCGCTCAGAGCGGCAGCGAGGCATTGATGCTCGCGGCGCAGTGCCAACCGATGGCGATCACGCTGGACCTGCTGCTGCCCGACATGGACGGCTGGCAGGTGCTGACCGAACTGAAGAGCATGCCCCGCACCCGCAACATCCCGGTGGTGATCGTCTCGGTGCTGGATCGCCAGTTGCTGGGCTTCCGCCTCGGGGCCGCGGACTATCTGGTCAAGCCAGTGGACAGGCTGGAACTGCTGCATGCACTGAGGCGCTGCATCCCCAAAGAAGGCGAGAACGGGGTATGCCACAGGGTGATGGTGGTGCATACCGATCAGAACGAGCTGAGCCTGCTGGCGATGATGCTGGCGCAGGAGAAGTACGAAGTCATCCAGGCGCTGGGCACGGAGGAAGCGATCAATCTGGCGAAATGCATGCATCCCGATCTGGTGGTGACCAACCTGCTGTCCGGCGGGATGGATTTTTTCAGCCTGCAGGAAGGGCTGAAGGTGCTGCCCGAGACCGCCCACATCCCCATCCTGGCATTGACCGCCAGAATCTACAGCTCAACGGAGCACGCGGAAGAGGAAGGACGAATCGAGTTCGTGCTGCTGCAGGGCAACGAACTGATCGAGAAGCCCCTGCTGGCGGCGATCACCAAGCTGTTCCGCCGGACGAATATTTCCTCTGGAAACCGCTGAGGTGGCGACGATGGAACAACCGGTGAAAACCATACTGCTGGTCGAGGACGACGCCACCAACCGCAAGCTGGTGCGCGTCGTGCTGGGCGACAAGAAGCGCTACCGCATCCTGGAAGCGACCGGCGTCGCCGAAGCGCTGGCGCAACTCAGGAACGAAAAACCCGACCTGCTGCTGCTCGACATCCGCCTCGCCGACGGCAGCGGCCTCGACGTGATCGGCGCATTCAGGGCAAACCACGCCTTCGACGACGTACCTGCGGTGGCGGTCACCGCGCAGGCGATGAAGGACGACGAAGCGCGCTTTCTCGCCGCCGGTTTCGACGGTTATCTGAGCAAGCCGGTGGACACCCGTCGCCTGCCCGAAGTGGTGGATAGCTTCATCAAATCAGGCAGAAAGGCGGCGCATGTCTGACATTCCTGCCGCAGCGACGATACTGGTGGTGGACGATTCCGCGCCCAACGTGAAATTGCTGCGCCTCATTTTGGGCGCCGCCGGCTACCGGGTGTTCGACGCATACAGCGGCCCGGATGCGCTGGAAATACTGCATCGCGAAAAACCCGACGCGATGCTGTTGGACGTGCGCATGCCCGGCATGAGCGGCTACGACGTATGCCGGCAGATCCGCAAAGACCCCGAATTCTCCGGCCTGCCGGTAATCATGGTCACGGCGCTGTCGCTGGCCGAGGAACGCATCACCGGCATCGAAGCCGGCGCGACCGACTTCATCAGCAAGCCGTTCAACAAGAAGGAGCTGCTGGCAAGGGTGCGGGCCAGCCTGATGCTGGCGAAGCATGGCGGCATCGTTCCCCAGCTGCCCGGCGCGGTAGCCATCGCCGATCCCGACTGGAAAATACTGGCGCTGTCGCCGTTGGCCTCGGCCTTGCTGGGCGTCGGTTCGCAAGAGACCGTACACTTCGACTTCACGCAGTTGCTGGGCGCGGCCGAAAAGGAATTGCTTGCATCGGGCGGGGATCTCGTCGATTTCAGGCTGCATCTCCAAGCCACGTTAAACGCCAGACAGACCACCATCACCGATCCGAACGGGCGGCTGATCCTGCGACTGATTGCGCTGGCTCAAGCGAGCCCGGATTAAACCTAGAAACCTCAGTTGACCGCTCCACTTGGTACGCATGATATTGAACATGAGAATATTTTTTGATTTATCCACGCTCACCAGCCCGCCAGCCACAAGCGCAGGCGCAAGCCGATCTCCGTGGTGTAGCCGATCTCGACGAAGCGTATCTGTCCGTCGCGGTCCACGATGAAACTGGCGGGCACTGCATGTACGCCCCACGCGGCGGAGATGCGCCCGTCCGCATCGTTCAGCACCGGAAAGTCCAGCCGCTGTTCGGCCATGTGTCTGGCAACATCGGCGGGGCTGCCGCTCTGCATCGCGACCGTGACGACCTCATAATCGCCCTGCGCTATCGACTGGATGCTGCCCTGCTCCGCACTGCACACCGGACACCATGTCGCCCAGAAATGCACCAGCACCGGACGCTGAGGAGACAGCTTATAGGCAGTGCCGTCCAGCAACGTCCCAGCCAATGAAGGAGCAGCGCCGCTGACGACATCGCGCTGCTGCCAGACGCGGATACCGACGATGACGATGATGAGGATCAGCGCCTCGATCGCGCGGCGACGCCAGCGCGCGGCGCGTGTGGGGACTGGAACGGTCATTGTTCTAAAAACCTCGATTTACAGCTTTTTTCAATATCACTCGCCCTGCCTGACGGACATGGCAACTGTGCAGCCTTTGATAATGAAACCTGCCATGTCCGTTCCCTCTCCTCAATCCTCTCCCGCAAGCGGGAGAGGAAGCAAACGAAACGCTACCCGAGTTTTTCGTTAAGCCGCTCGATCTCGCGGCGGTCGCGCTTGGTCGGCCTGCCCTTGAAGTGCGGCAACGGCAGCAGTTTGTTCTGCGCGGCGATGGTCTCGCGCCGCGACCGGCTCTCGTCGCTCTCGCAATACAACTGCTGCGCCTCGGGCGCCGGGCCACGCTTTCCCGAAAGACCCAGCACTTCGATTTCGTATTGATATTGCCCGACACGGATGTCCAGCCGGTCGCCGACCGCCAGCGCCTTGGCCGGTTTGACGCGCGCGTCGTTGACCAGCACCTTGCCGCTCTCGACCGCATCGGCGGCCAGCGCGCGCGTCTTGAAGAAGCGCGCGGCCCACAGCCATTTGTCGATGCGGAGTTTTTCGGCGGTGTCGGCGGAAGATTCTTTATGCGGCATGAGACCTACAGTTCCAGCGTCATCTTGATATGCGGCAGGCCCGCGTCCATGAATACCTCGCCCTGCTCGACAAAACCCAGGCTGCGATAGAACGGAAGCGCCTGCGTCTGCGCATCCACGTCCACGCGGCTCAGTCCTTGCGCGCGCGCCTCGGCCAGCAGAGTCTCCATGATCGCGGTGCCGAGCCGCTGTTCGCGCCACTGCGGCAGCACCGCGATGCGCCCGATATGGCCTTTCGCCAGCATACGGCCGCAACCGATAGCCTCGCCCTGCAGGCTCAACGCCAGCGCATGGCGACAGTTCTCGTCGAGGCCGTCCCACTCCAGTTCCTCGGGAACGCCCTGCTCGCGGATGAACACCGTCTCGCGGATCGCACGCAGCAGTGGCTCGCCGTCATGCCATGAAACCAGACTGACCGTAAAAGGATTGCCCATCGTGAACCTCCCACTCAACCAAAATAGTTCATGATCCTTCAGAAAATCAGAGCATTGTAGGTCGGGTTTTAACCCGACATGTCGGGCTGAAGCCCGACCTACACCCCAATGGATAATCCTAGCTCAAGCCTTGATTTCGACTTCCGTTCCCACCGGCACGAGATCGAACAGTTCAATCAGTTCGTCGTTGCGCATCCGGATGCAGCCGTGCGAACCGGGGATGCCCATGGACACGGCATCCGGCGTGCCGTGGATGTAAATGTAGCGGCGCATGGTATCGCATTCCCCCAGCCGGTTGTAGCCCGGCTCGCGGCCGGACAGCCACAGGATGCGCGTCAGTATCCAGTCGCGCTGCGGGAACTGCGCGCCCAGTTCCGGCGTGTACACCTCGCCGGTCGGACGGCGGCGCACGAACACCGTGTTCGCGGGCTGGCCCGCGCCTATCTTCGCGCGCACCACATGGCGGCCGCGCGGCGTGCAGAAACTGCCGGAGCGTTCGCCTGCGCCGTTGGCGGCGGTGGAGACGGAATAGCTGCGCAGCAACTCGCCCGCGTCGCCGCGCAGCTCCAGCGTCTGGGTCGGAATGTCTACGGTGATCTTCATACTACCCCGTCATTCCGGCGAAGGCCGGAATCCAGATGATTAAAAATCTCCCGCGCAAGCGGGACAAAACCTTGGGGCTGTCCGCTACGCGGGCTGTTTGTTTTTGCTGGATTCCGGCCTGCGCCGGAATGACGATCCAATAGGTTTTTAAGGTTAAGCATTGCGTTGCTGCGCGCGGCGCATCGCGAAAAAGTTGCTGAGCATCGCACTGCACTCCTCCGCCAGCACCCCGCCTTGTACCTGCGCATGATGGTTCAGCCGCAGCTCGGCGAATGCATCCAGCACACTGCCGCAAGCCCCGGTCTTCAAGTCGCGCGCGCCGTACACCACGCGCGCGATGCGCGCATGCATGATCGCTCCGGCGCACATCATGCATGGCTCCAGCGTCACGAAAAGCTCGCAGCCCACCAGCCGGTAATTGCCCAGCCGCTGCGCCGCATCGCGCAGCGCCATCATCTCGGCGTGCGCCGAAGGATCGTGGCGCGAGATCGGCGCATTGAACCCGCGCCCGACGATCTCGCCATCCTTCACCACCACCGCGCCTACCGGCACCTCGCCGGCCTCCTGCGCCTGGCGCGCCAACTCCAGCGCGGCGCGCATGTATTGTTCGTCGTTCATCTCATCTATCCAGCGGGCTCACTACGCCCCTGCCGCCTTTGTTAAGGACGTGAGTGTAAATCATCGTGGTGGAAACATCGGAGTGGCCGAGCAGTTCTTGCACAGTGCGGATGTCGTAGCCGCTTTGCAGAAGATGCGTGGCAAAGGAATGGCGCAAGGTGTGCGGCGTGGCGGGCTTGGTGAGTTCGGCATCGCGCACGGCTTGCTTCACCGCGCGCTGCACGCCCTTCTCATCCAGATGATGGCGGCGCGTCTTGCCCGAGCGCGGATCGACCGACAAATTCTTCGAGGGGAAAATATATTGCCAAGCCCATTCGCGCCCGGCATTCGGATATTTTTTATCCAGCGCAAACGGCAAATATACCTCGCCGTAGCCCTGCTCCAAATCTTCCGCGTGCAACGCCTTCACCTTCACCAGATGCGTTTGCAAGGTCGCGCTCACCGCCTCCGGCAACATCGTTGCCCTGTCCTTGAAACCCTTGCCCTCGCGCACCAGAATCTCGCGCCGCGCAAAATCCACATCCTTCACGCGCAAGCGCACCGCTTCCATCAGGCGCATCCCGCCGCCGTACAACAACGAAGCGATCAACAAATACGTGCCGTTCATCCGCCCCAGCACCGCCTGCACCTCCGCCACCGTCAACACCACGGGCAAACGCTTGGACACCTTGGCCTGAATAATATTGTCCAGCCAAGGCAAATCGATCTCCAACACCTCGCGGTAAAGGAACAGCAGGGAACTCTTGGCCAAGTTTTGCGTGGACGCGGAAACATTGCCCTCCACCGCCAAGTGCGTCAGAAAAGCCTCAATCTCCGCCGCCCCCATCTCTTTGGGGTGACGCTTGCCGTGAAAGAAGATATAGCGTTTAATCCAGCCCGTATAAGCCTGCTCGGTGCGAATGCTGTAATGCTTCACCCGCAACTTGTCGCGGACTTGATCGAGTAATTTGGGAGATTTTGTCGTGGTGCTTTTATCTGGAAAATTAGGGGTTGCCATAATTTCTCCTTCAATAAAAACAAGGCATTGCAGGGCGGATGCCAGATTGTACACCTCGAAGGTGCCTTTCTCGGCATTTTTTAGGGTGTCTACTTTACGTTGGGCAGCTCTCTGAATTAGCGATTGGAAATAGCTATGGGATTATTTGATTGGTTAAAAGGAAAACAATCGGCGCAGGCCAACCTGCCGTTGCCGTATGCGAAAGAGCAGAATTCGGTTGCTTCAGATGGACACACTGAGAAGGAAATATTTCAATCTCCCTCGCTACTTGCCGAGTGGGTCGATAATTTTATCTTGAGACCATTTCCGCTAGAAAAGGACTACGAACTACTGCCCGACGATGAAACGAGAAAAAATCTAAATATATCGATTGAGCAGCGTGAGCGTTGTGTTCGCGAATATTCTGTATTGCGGGTTGCTGGTGTTTCCAGTTTTATAAAGCAAAATTACCCGGACAGTTTCTGGTTGGCATTTTCAAGTCAGGTCGCTCCCTATCTTTGTCGTCACATTTATGGCGCACGGGGTGATGAGCATTTTTCTGAAGTGGCCCAGGCAGTGGAGTCTTATGTGGATGGCTTTGTATCAGAAGATCGAGTTGATCTCTGCGCCCAGAACTACTTGGCTCGCGTTTATGATGACAGTGATAATTTCTTCAAACTCAAGTTTGGTGGCGTTGGTTTTATAGGTTTTGACTTTATCGCCCACACGTACGAAGCCTTTCGAGATGCTTATTGCCAAGTCACGCAGGGAATGTCATATGAGAGCGTCAAACTAATTGCAGAGGCTCTTGAGAAAATTGAAGCCGAGAAGGCTCAGCAATAGGTTGCCGCCCAACCTAACGTTCGAGCGGGACTGCCGCGAAGCAGCCCGCGTCAGCCCCTCAACTTAACGTTAGCCGCTTTCGTTTCATCAAACGTAGCACAACCAAGGAGGTTTACCATGGCAGGGCTTCTCAATAGTGTCGCCAATGACAAGTGGGAATTCTACAAAGACCCAAAAGGCGAATGGCGTTGGCGTAGGACGGCATCAAACGGAAATATTGTCGGGGCATCCACTCAGGGATATGTAAATAAATCCGATTGCGTTGCCAATGCACAGCGCAGCGGCTACAAAGGCTCTTGATCGTGTTCTGATTCAAGAACGCCAACAACTTTAAGCCCCAATTCTTCGGCTTTGTTGTTGGCTTCTTCAAAACTATTCGCCTCTATGCGGTCACCGGCAGATATTGGCTTTTCCGTGAGATATGTTTCCATTTTTTAGCTCTCCAAAAATCCGCGTCTTATCCAGGCGTGCGGCTAACCTGTCGGTCAACAAGGACTCGCCTACGGCGAGCCTGTTACCTTTACGTTGGGCCCCATATGCGGCTAATTGATTTTTCACTTTCGAACATTGAGCTTGAAGTCGGCGACTCATGTTTCGACCTGCACAATAATTTCGATTTTGAAGGCTTCTCGTATGGCGTAGCCAACCGCTCGCTTGCCATGAAATGGAAGCGCGGTATTGGCGATTGGGTTCCCCTAGGCAGTCCTCTTGAAATTGAAGTAAAAATTGAGGGGGTTATACATTTTTCAGTTACCCCGCGTAACCCTGAACTTCCATTTTCCGAAGACGACTGCCTGAACTGTGTTTCATTCGTAGAGCCAGACCAGCCCATTGACGATTGCTTTATTACAGCAGTCGCCCCCATCCCAACTGAGCTTCACTACATTTTTCAGTTTATGTCCGGTCTGAACATTAGAGTTCAAGCTGAAGAGGCGCGATGCTTGGTCAAGTGGCCCAACCCATCCATCAACCCGGACGCTGCGCGATGAAGCCGCGCAGCGCCTGTTATGTCAGACGTTGGGCCTCACAACAGCCATGAGCCATCCACAGAAATTTATTGATCTCGTTGAGAAGCTAATTGGCGATGCGCAAGGCATGATCGCGTCTGCAAACGGTGGCTATATTTCAGATCGCCAGGGGCTTCGCCGATGGTCAAATGAGCTAATCCTCTTGCGCAACCTTGGCGGGGCAATGCTCACTCCTTGGGCACGACGACTAACCCACAGTGGCGTAGTAATACACATTGAGGAAGTGCAAGGCCCACTTGCCGCGCTCGAAACGGTGAAATTCGCAATTGACAATGGACTACTAGATTCATACCGCAATCTGGTTATTGCTGAAGCGTTTGCTGACCTCTATGAGCAAGGCCAATACCTATTCGGTCAGGGCTACTTCCTCGCTGCTGGCGTAATTTTTCGCGCGGTATTGGAAGAAAGACTTCGAGAGCTTTGCCTTGCTGCTGACTGTATGCCCGAGAAGGAACGCCCCACTCTTAGCGACCTGAATCAAGCTCTGTACCGCTGCGACTCGGTGCCTTACGACAAAGCAATGATGCTAAATGTCACCGCCCTTGCCGCAGTCGGCAACGATGCCGCACACAACAAGGAATCGCTTCGAGTGGAAGATGTGGAGCGCCTTATGAGAGGTACCTTGGAATTCATATCAAGGTACTCGCCGACATGAGGCCCAACCCGGCGGTGCAGGGGACGCTGCGCGATAAAGCCGCGCAGCTCCCCTGACCTTGAACGTTGGGCATCACATGATTAGGAGATGAGTCATGTTGTTATCTCTTCGCATAGTTAGGGCTGCGTCTGGCGTGTTCGCCATGATTATGCTCAGAGCTTGCTTGGAGCCGAGCATCGCCTTCTTCACGGGCGAAAGTGCCACGGTGGAGACGTTGGCCTTTCGTGCAATGCTTACCATACTGGGCTTTGTTTTGTTCTTTCGGCTCCGCGATGTTATCAACCATATTTACCAAACAAGGAGTGGTGATGCACATCCCGCGCTCCGGTCAGTCTGGAATCTGTAGCCGTGTTCTCCAATGGGTACGCCGCGAAGTTTGTGCAGCCCAACCCGGCAGTCGAGAGGGACTGCGCAAAAGCGCGCAGCCCCTCACTTTTACGTTAGGTGTATCCGTGCTGAGAATCGAGCTTCGTCAAATGTTTCGCCCCAACGGACTGATTGATGATGTCGTTGTTTATGGTGTGCCCGAAGACTACAGGCAGTTTTCTGAGCGAGTTAAAGCGGCCATTTCTTTACCTGATGAAGTCGTATTGAGTACTGATTCGCCAATATGCATAGAGATTTCAAAAGGCAATGAATCGGAGGGTTTGTTCACCTCTTTGCAAAATGAAAGTAACGAATACTTTTCGATGAAAGACTGGAACGCTCGTAACATTTTGAGGGTGGTCGGTTCAGAGGCTGTGCTAAGAGAACTTTCCGAGTTCCTGACTTGCCTTTCTGGTAGTGGTGATGGCTATAGCTATATCTCTGAGTTTTCGATATCCAGCGAATATTCCCGTTATTCACCGGAGTGGCGTCTTCATGTTCAAAACACCTCTTAAGAAACACCTCCCAACTCACTGATTCTAAAAAGCGGAATTAGCGAATTGCTCGTTGGCGACGAGTTTCATCCCTATCTTTTCCGCGCGCAGGGCCAGTTGCCGCAGCGCCCTTTCA
>Ga0172379_10004452_pt1 | contig 20688 bp, 16 predicted proteins | sample GrowelOW334metaG_FD_119756 | JGI IMG/M metagenome (GOLD analysis project Ga0172379, IMG submission 119756) | Groundwater microbial communities from an aquifer near a municipal landfill in Southern Ontario, Canada - Groundwater well OW334 metaG | ecosystem: Environmental > Aquatic > Deep...
CCGCCTTCGTGCTCAACCTGTTCTCCCGCTCCGGCGGCCTGGATCTGGTTGCCCGCCTACGGGCAGGGCGGCCTCTGGTGGTGCCCGGAGACGGAAGCGGCCTGATGCACGTCTCGGTCGCCTGGAACACGGGCCTCATGATTGCGGCGATTGCGGGTTCAGAAGTCTCCGCCGGCAAGTCGTATACCTGCGCCCACGAGCACGCCATAAGCCAGGATGACTATTACCGGCTTTTCGCTCGGGCAGTCGGGGTGGAGCCGGTGCTGGTCCATGTTCCCGTGGATCTGCTGCTTCCGCTGGAAGGTCGCGTCATTCCGGACAATCTACTCAGCGAGCTTTCACGCTTCCAGCTCTGTTTTTCCGTGGATGCCTTCAAACGGGACTTCCCCGCTTTCCGTTGGGAACGCAGCCTGGATGAAGGTGCCGCGCTCTACGTGAAGGCCCACGACGCGCTTGAAGATTATCCGTCGATCAAGGACGATTGGCAGGACTCCATAGTCCGGGGCTGGACACGTTGCGCGGGGGCTTTCAGCGTGTAGCGTGTCACGCGTTTTTTCCTTCCGTGGTATACTCATGGACATGGAAGGAAAAATGCGGATCTATGATTTATTGATTGTCGACGATGAGGAGATAATACGGAGCGGGCTTGCCCGGACCGTCGATTGGGAAGCCTTGGGTTTCAGGGTCGCCGGTACGGCGGTGAACGGGGAGAAGGCTTTGGACTTCATTTCCGTCCGGCATGTCGACGCGGTGCTCGCGGATATACGCATGCCCAGGCTTACCGGTCTTGAGCTGGCTCGCAGGCTCAGGGAATCCAATCCCGAGATTCGGGTCGTCATACTGAGCGGGTACGACACGTTCCGCTTCGCGCAGGAAGCCATCGATTACGGTGTGTTCAGTTACCTGCTTAAGCCTTCCAAGACCGATGATATCAAGGAAGTATTTACCCGGCTGCGCCACAGCCTGGACGCCGATCTGACTCCCCCACAAGCATCGGAGCCGGATTTCTGCTTGGATGACTCTGACCAGTCCGTACACAAGCGCTCGATTAGTGTCGCATTGCGTTATATCGCGGAGAACTTCGCCCAGGACCTTTCGCTCGACTCGGTCGCCTCCAGCCTATCCATAAGCCCGGCTTATTTCTGCCGGCTTTTCAAGAAAGAGACGGGAGTCAATTTCAAGGATTACCTTACTGACCTGCGTATCGAACGGGCAAAAACCGGCTTGTGCGACCCGCGCCTTAAAGTGTACGAAGTGGCCGAAGCGGTAGGGTTCCGGGACCAGCGTTATTTCAGCGAAATATTCAAGAAGCGCACTGGCCTTTCACCCTTGGAATACCGGGACGGGCAGGGATGAGGGCTCGGACCAGGGCGAAAAGCCGGCTTCGGGCCAAGCTCAGCTATTATTATGGTTTCCTGTTGTCGCTGGCTTTCCTGCTTTCAGGCTTTCTGGTTTATTCGCGGGTCGAGTCGATTGTGTACAGCACTATCGACGCCAATCTTGACTCCACTTCTGAGCTCATCAAGCGCATCGTCCAGGTAAGCATCGACAACAATCGTGGCCAGGTCAAGAAAGACCTGATTGTCGCAGACCACTTTTTAGGTAATGCGTTGGCCATAGATCCATCCACGGTATTTGCTGTGGACTACCTGAATACCATCACCGAGGAACGGGGTACCATCATGGTTCCCGCCTTGCTGGTGGGGAACCGGCGAGTAACCCTGGATTCTACCTTGGTGGACCAGATCGCGCGCGAGACAGGGGGTGTCGTCTCGATGTTCCAGGCGACCGATGTGGGCTTGCTTTCGGTTTCGACGACCCTTAAGGACAGGGACGGCAGCCGCAGGACCGGAGAGCTGATTCCCAACGGAGCGCCCCTGGACAAGCTGGTCCGCAGGGATGGAACCTGGCTGGGGCGCGACTACTTCGATCAGGATTGGTATTTTACCGCGTTCAAGCTATTACGGATCGACGGGAATATCGTTGGTGCCCTATACGTCGCCCTGGAACAGACCGATCTGGATTCGTTGCGGGAGGACATACTTTCCATCAAGGTAGGTAATCGTGGTATGGCCTACATCGTGGACACCCTGAGTACGGTCGTGGTCCATCCAACCCGCCAGGGTGAGAATTTATACAACCACGCCCACGTTCAGGAACTCATTTTTCAAAAAGACGGCCGCATCACCTATTTCGAAACGGACAAGGATACGGGTATCCGCCGCGAGTACGTCTCCTACTTCAAGTTCGTGCCGGAGATGAACTGGATAGTCGTCGTCGGATCCTCCATGGACGATTTCTTCGGCGGCCTGAATGCCATACGCTGGACCCTGGTGGTCGTTTTCCTGGCCACCCTGCTGGCCACCCTGCTCACCAGCCTTTTGATCGGCCACCGCATCTCGGAACCCATTGTCGTCATTGCCCGCAAGTTCAAGGAAATCGCGGAAGGCGAGGCGGACCTGTCCAAACGGCTGTACATCCAGTCCAACGACGAGATCGAGGAACTGGCGGTTTATTTCAACAGGTTCCTGGATAAACTGAAAACCCTGAAGGAAATCGAGAAGCGCGAGATCGAGACCAACCTGACCGATGCCCAGATGACGGCGCTCCAGGCCCAGATCAATCCCCACTTCCTGTACAACACGCTGGAGACCATACGCTTCATGATAGCCCTGGGCGATTCGCGTTCGGCGACTATGCTGCAGCTGCTCGCGGACCTATTCCGGGTATCCATCGGGAAGGGCGAGCGTTATGTCACGATCCAGCAAGAAATCCACCATGTAAGGCTCTACGTCTCCATCCAGGAACTGCGGTATCCGGAACGCTTTTCCGTATCCTGGGAGATGGATGATGCGGTGCTCCGCCTGTACACCGTCAAGTTCCTGCTACAGCCGATAATCGAAAATTCCATCCACCACGGCTTTGAAACTGTGGAAACCGGTGGAAAAATCAGGGTAAGCGGCAGTATTGTGGATGGTATCCTATCGATAGTGGTGGAAGACAACGGATCGGGGATTCCACACGATCGGCTTCGTCATCTGCGGGCTCAACTGCACGGCGAGGAGAAGGGCCAGAGTATCGGATTGCTGAACGTCCACGAGCGGCTCCGCCTCCATTTTGGCGAACCCTTCGGAATCTCGGTGGAATCGGAAGAAGGTCGCGGGACGATGACGCGTATGGACCTTCCGGTACTGGTGAAGGAACCGAGTTCGAGCTGGATACGGTCCGAGGCCGATCGCCTGGTTGTGTGAAAGGGTGGCTTTTTAGCAAATAAACCGACAAAATCGCAAATCCCACCCTCTATCAGTTTTTCATAATGATGATACGATTATGAAAACTTATAAAGGAGGAACCATGAAACGGACTATCGTTCTGGTTCTGGCGGCATGCATGTTGCTACCGTCAATCGTATTCGCGGGTGGCCAGCAGGCATCGAAAGATGCGGCGGGCAAGAAACTCACCATAGCCTTCTGCTTCCAGGATCTCGAAACCGAGTTCTGGGTCGCAGGACATAAGGCCATCACGGAAACCCTTCGGGCGAAGGGCATCACCGTAATTGAAAAGAACGCCAACGAAGACGCCAACCGCCAACTTGAGCAGGTGAAGAGCGTCATCGCGCAAGGCGTCGACGGCATCATCATCATTCCGCAGGACGGCGAGAGCGCCGTTACTATCGGCAAGGAAGCCAACAAGGCCGGCATCCCCTTCGCCGTATTCAACCGTCCCCCGTCCAACAAGGACGCCAAGGCCATCGTCGTCGTAGCCGATAACCGCACCATCGCGGCGGCGGCTGTGGAGCACATGGCAATGGAAGCCAAGAAACTCGGCCGCAAGGTAACCCCCGCCATCATGGTAGGCGACCTGGGCGACCCGAACGCGGTAGGACGCCGCCAGGGCTTCATGGACATCATCGCCAAGTATCCGGAACTCTGGAACGGCAAGCCCATAGAAATCCCCACCAAATGGGATGCGAATGTGGCCCTTGCCAATCTGACCAGCGCCATGCAGGCCAACCCCGATATCGATTTCCTGTTCACCAGCTCTGACTTCCTGTTCCCGGTGATCAAGTCGGTATTGGCCCCCGTGGGCAAGTGGGAGAAGATAGGCAACCCGAAACACGTAATCCTAGGCGGCTTGGACGGCGACGTGACCGCCTGCCAACTGCTTAAGGACGGCTACCTGGATTCCACCGGCGTGCAGAACCTGTTCGCCGAAGCAGAGATGGCAATGACCGCCATCATCGAAGCGGTGGCCAACAAGGAAAAGACCCCCGAGAAGTGGATGGATGACCCGGGCTTCGCACTCACCCAGGCAAACTACGCCACCCGCGCCAACGAGATGTGGGGCTGCAAGCTCCTGGCCGATAAAAAATAAGAGACCGCTGAAATCGGCGCGAACCGATTGATACAAGGTGCCGATAGGGAAACCCGGGGCGACCGCAAGGCCGGCCCGGGTTTCCTGTGAACGTCGCGACGGACGTTTGAGCATGCTTCCAAGGAATAACGACATGAAGACCGACGTGAACAGGAAATCGGCGTCCATTGCGGGCTTGGCGGGTAAGGCCATCCTGTCAGAATATTTCGTACTCTACCTCAGCATCGTCTACATGCTCGTACTCTGGCCCTTCATCCCATGGCTTTTCGGAGCCAGGAACCTTTCGGATATCATGTCCAACATGTGGCCCCTCCTTGCTGTCGCGATAGGCCAGACCTTCGTCCTGATAACCGCAGGCATCGATCTTTCCCAGAGTTCGATCCTGGCACTCACGAGCGTCGCGGGCGCCGTCGTCATGACCAAATCCTGCGATCCCGTCCTTTTTTCCAAAAGCCTGTTGTGGGGTATCTTCCTGAATGAGGGTGGCGGGCCTCTTTCGGGCAGCGCCGCGGCCATACCTGTGGCCATTCTCGTCATGCTCGCCATCGGCGCCTTCATCGGGCTCGTCAACGGCATCTCTGTGGCGATTTTCCGTATGCCCGCCTTCATGGTGACCCTGGTGACCATGATGTTCTTCAGCGCGGTCGCGATTTTCCTGCCCAAATCCGAAAACATACAATACCTGCCTGACGGATTCATCGCGCTCGGTCAGGGTTCCATCGGTTTCGTACCCATAGCGCTCATCATCGCGCTGTGCCTTGCTCTTGCTGCGCATTTCCTCCTGTCCCGCACGCTTTTCGGGCGCAGGCTCTACGCTACCGGCACGAACGCGGTGGCGTCCCGCATCTCCGGCGTACCCACCCAGCGCATAGTCATCATGGCCTATGTGCTCTCCGGGCTGTGCGCCGCCATCGGATCCATCCTATATTCGGCCCGTCTGGAAATGGGCCGCCCCACCCTCGGCGCGACCCAGTTGCTGGATATCGTCGGGGCCAACGTCATCGGCGGCGTCAGCCTGGCTGGCGGCAAGGGCAAGATAACCTGGACCTTTTTTGGCGTCTTCTTCTTCGTGCTCCTGGCGAACACGCTGAACCTGATGAACCTTTCCTTTTATTTCATCGACATCGTCAAAGGCCTCGTCATCCTGGGCGCGGCGCTCCTCGACGTTGCGCGGACCCGCCGGGCCGCGCGGAGCCTGTAAGGATAACGGTATGGAACCACAAATCGAATTCGAAATGCGGAACGTGCACAAGACTTTCTTCGGAGTCAAAGCCCTCACCGGGGTGAGCCTGGTCCTCAAAAGCGGAAGCGTGCTCGGCCTGATCGGGCAGAACGGCGCGGGCAAATCCACCCTCATGAATATCATGGGTGGCGTCCACAGTCCCGAACAGGGCGAGATGTTCCTGGCCGGCAAACCCTTCAGGCCAAAACGTCCGCGGGACGCGGTGGAGGCGGGCATAGGCTTCATCCACCAGGAACTCAACCTGTTCACCAACCTGAGTGTGGACGAGAACATCTTCATCGATGGGTTCCCCCGGCTTGCGCGTACACCCTTCATCGACCGGAAACGCATCCGGGAAAAGACGAAGGAGCTTCTTGATCGCCTGGACCTGGATGTGTCGCCCAGGGCCATCGTAGAGAGCCTGTCCCCCGGCGAACGGCAGCTGGTGGAGATAGCCAAGGTGCTCGCGACAGACGCGAGCATCATCATTTTTGACGAACCTACAACCTCGCTTACCGCCCGGGAGACAGAAAGGCTTTTCTCGGTCATCACCAAGCTCAAGGAGCGGGGGGCGGCGGTAGTCTACATATCCCATATCCTGGGTGACGTAGTGAACCTTGCGGACGATATCGCCGTCCTCCGCGACGGTGCCCTGGTAGCTACCGGACCTGTGGCCGATTTTCCGGTTCCCAAGATGATCACCGCCATGATAGGCCGCGACTTCCATAGCATCTTTCCCGAGCGCCATGCCAAACCCGGCGACAAGGAAGCGTTCAGGGTGGAGAACCTGTCCCAGCCCGGCATAGTCGGGGATATTTCCCTGGCTGTCAGGAAGGGCGAGATCCTGGGTGTTTTCGGTCTGATGGGGTCGGGCAGGACGGAACTCGCGCGAATGGTCTTTGGCCTGGACGAGTTCGAATCGGGCTCGGTATTTGTGGATTCGGCACCCCTGCCCAAGCACGACTTGGCTTCCTCGATCTCTGCCGGGCTTGGCTTTGTCACGGAAAACAGGCGGGAGGAAGGGCTGCTGATGCCGCTCTCCATCTCCGAGAATATCGGCCTCGTATCGCTGCCCGATTTCTGCAAGGGCATGCTGCGCCTGGTGGACCGGAAGGCCATGTACGGGAAATCGGCGATAGCCGCCGACGAACTCAAGGTAAAGGCAGGATCCTACGAGAGGCAGAGTGCCAAGAGCCTGTCCGGTGGGAATCAGCAAAAAGTGGTCATCGCCAAGTGGATGATGGCCAGGCCGAAGGTGCTCATCATGGACGAGCCGACCCGGGGCATAGACGTGGCGGCCAAGTTCGAGGTGTACACCATCATGAACGAACTGGCGGCCAAGGGCACCGGGGTGCTCTTCATTTCCAGCGAGATCGAGGAACTGATGGGCATCGCCGACAGGATCATCGTCATGAGCAGGGGAGAGCTGGTAGGCAGTTTTGGACGTGAAGAATTCGATCAGGAGCGGATCATGAAAGCCGCGTTCAGGCAGGAAGAAGAAGTGGAGGAAGCCGTATGAAGGACCTGTTCGGAAAATTCTCGAAGACGGCCCTGCGGAACACGACTCCCATCCTGTTCGTACTGCTTTTCGTCATTTTTGGCATCATCGCGCCCCGATTCCTGACAGTAAAGAATCTTGAAATAATCGTCTCCAATGCTTCCTACATTGGCATCATCGCGGTGGGCATGACCTTCGTACTGCTGACCGGCGGCATCGACCTGTCCGTCGGCGCGGTGATGTACGTCTCGGCTGTGGTGATGGGCTTGGCGGTGAATCAGGCCGGACTTCCTGTCGTGGTGGGCCTTGTCGCCTGCCTGGCAGTGGGCCTTGTGTTCGGAATCGTGAATGCCCTGCTGATCACGCGCTTCCACGTGGTGCCCTTCATCGCGACCCTCATTACCCTCACCGCCGGGCGCGGCGTGGGCCTGTTGCTTACCAAGTCGAAGGCGGTCGATTTTGGCGATGAGATAACGCTTATGGCCACCATGCGGGTTGGCGGCCTCATCCAGCTGAACATCTTCATTTTCGCCCTCGTGGTGCTTATCGCGGCCCTGTACCTGGGATGGACAGGGGCGGGCAGGCGGCTCTACGCGGTGGGCAACGATCCTGAGGCAGCCAAGAAGGCAGGTCTGAAGACCGATCTCATAACGGCATCTACTTACCTGATTTCCGGGCTGTGCGCGGCCCTGGGAGGCTTCGTCACCATAGCCCAGCTGGGGCGGGTCAACGCCGGCTTTGGCCAGGGTGACGAGTTCGACGCCATCGCGGCGGCAGTACTGGGCGGGGCGAGCCTCTTTGGTGGTGTCGGCAGCATTTTCCCCGGTACGGTGTTGGGAACCATCATGATCCAGATGATCCAGGCAGGTCTTGTCTTTGCCAACCTCGATCTGTACATCCAGCCGGTGGTCATGGCGGCCATCATCTTTTTCGCTGTCTTCCTGGATTCCTTCCGCAGCACCCAACTGGAAAAACTCGAGCGCCGTAACATCATGAAGCTAACCGAACAGTGATCCGCCGTCGGCTTCAGATAGCGATCGCCGTTTCCCTGGCCCTGGCCGCATCCACGCTCGCCCTGGTACTCGGATTCCAGCTCCCCGGACCCTCGGTGGAGCTGCTCTTTACTGGGAACCTGAACGGCAATCTGGACGGTTGCGATTGCTTCGGTTACCCCACGGCCGGCATGGTAAAGCTTGCCGCGGTACTGCGCGGACGGGATCGTGGGAGCACCATCCTTGTGGATGCCGGTGACCTGTTTGAATCCGGCTCGGACCTTCCACTTGCCGAAGAGTTGAGGGGCACAATTGCCGAACTCGGGTACGATCTGGTGGCCATCGGCGACCAGGAGTTCTCCAATGGTTCTGGATACCTATTGGACGCCGTCGCCAACGCCGTCGCCAATGCCAGCGCTGTCTCCAATGAAACCGTGCTGTCCGCGTTCGGTTCCCTCAACCTTGCTTGGGATGGTCGCCAACTTGGAACAGGTTCCCGCAGCCTGACCCGTGGCGGGCTCCGCGTGCTTGCCCTGTCCGTTACCGGGCCGGAATCGTTCGCTCTTTTTCCGGTAGGTTTTACTTCCCGCCTGACTGTACTGGATCCGGTCGATACCGCCGTTACGGCACTTGAGGCAAACCGCAGCTCAGAGTATGGATCAGGGAAAGCTGCTTACGACTTGCTCGTCGCGCTCTACCATGGTAATCCGGAAAATGCCGTAGCCCTTCAAAGGGCACTCTCGAAAATCGACCCCTCAACAGAAATCATCGTGGTTACCTCCCATCGCGGCGAACTGGTGCCGGTACCGCGTGCGGGCCGTAAGGATAAGCTTGCGCTCATCGACCTGCCCCGCAAGGAGCGGATCGAACACTTGGAAGCTCAGGAACGGGTTTTCTCACCAGGTGGCGACGGCAACCGCGTAGGGCGCATTGTCGTCTCGAAACCCCTGCTTTCCAGGCTTGGCCTTCCTTTCCTCGCCCGCGTGCGTTCGGCCGAGTACGGGGTGCTCAATTACCTGAACGATCCGGACGACCTGCCAACCCGCGCCAGGGTGTTGCGCTACCATGTCGGATTCACCGGGCTTACGGGCATTGAGAAGGATTTCGAGATTTCGTTGGGGACCAACGATGGTTCCGTGTCGCCGGCGGATGCTACCCTGATGCTGGAATATTTCTATTCACCGAACTGCCCTGGCTGTGTGGAATTCATGAACGCCGCCTTGCCGGAGGCCGCCCGGAACGCGGGCCGGTCGTTGAAAGTGAAAAAGCGGAACATCATGTGGCCCGAGGACTTCGAGATTTTGCAGTCTGTCCTGGCCGAACGAGGCCTGGCATTCCGGGGCGTTCCCGTGCTCGTTGGAGAAAGCGGGGTCCTGCAGGGCGAGGAAGCGATCGCCGAAGGTTTGGCTGCCCTGGTGAACGGCAAGGATGCAGGCAGGGCGGGCTCGGTGGTCATGGACACGAAAGCCGGCAAAGGGTTCCTGTCCGAGTCGCCGGCACTGATTCCGGTAATCGTCGCTGGTCTGCTGGACGGGATCAATCCCTGCGCCTTTTCCACGGTTGTATTCCTGCTCTCCACGCTGGCCTTGGCCGGAGCGCGGGGACCGGTCCTGGCAGCCATGGGCCTGGCGTTTTGCGGCGGCGTCTTCGGGGCTTACTTTTCCATCGGGCTGGGGGCCTTCGCTGCCCTGCGCGGGGGTCAGGTGTTCCCGCTGCTTTCGGCCATCCTGCGCTGGGGAATGGCCGCGTTCCTACTGGGTGGTGCCGTCCTCAGCCTGATCGACGCGCGCCGCGCCCGCCGTGGCGAAACAGGCAGCATGATCCTCCAGTTGCCGGCAGGGGCCAGGTTACACATCCATTCCCTCGTCCGCTCCCACAGGAAGGGTGGCGGTGCTGTATTGGGAGCCTTTTTCCTGGGCGCCGCAATTTCGGTGCTGGAACTGGGCTGCACAGGCCAGATCTACCTTCCCACCCTGGTGTACCTCGCCCGCACCCAGGGTGGCCTCTCGGATATCGCCCTGCTGGCCTTGTACAATTTCGTTTTCATTGTCCCCCTGCTCGCGGTTTTCCTGCTTGCTGCCGGCGGTTTGACCTCGCGGAAAATCGCAGCATTTTTCGCCCGGCGTGTGTTTGCGGTAAAGATCACGACTGCGGTGCTGTTTGTCGTACTGGCTGCGCTCATAGTTGTACCTCAGACTGTGCAAGCCTCAATTTTCAAATAGTCATATCAGAATATGAAAAAATATTGACAAGCATCCGGTTATGGATTTATAGTATGAATGTAATATATATCATATATGAACAAATGTTCATACACAACAGGGTGAGCCAAGTCCGGGGAGGTCTGCATGGGTAGCTATCTTTTGGGTATCGACTATGGGACGGGGGGAGCCAAGGCGGCCATCGTCGACGCTTCCGACGGATCGGTCCCTGCGTACGCCTTCGAGGAATACCCCATACTGACACCCAAAGCAGGCTGGTCCGAACACGACGCCGGGCTCTACTGGGAAGTGGCGTGTCGTCTGGTCCGGAAGGCCGTTGCGGAGGCCGGTTCCAAAACCGGCATGGCCCTTCGGGATATCAAGGGCGTGGCGGTTTCCTCGGCTCTACCCTCGCTGGTACTCGTAGACAGGAACGGGCATCCGCTGGCGAACGCCTACAACCTGATGGACCGGCGCGCCACCGCGGAGGTGCAGGAACTCAAGGACGGCATAGGCGAGGATTTCATATTCGAATTATCCAAGAACCGTCTGGACGACCATCCGATGATCGTCAATATGCTGTGGGAAAAACGCAACCGCCCGGAACTTTTCAGGAGGCTGTACAAGGCGCTCACCATCGACGGGTTCATAACCATGAAGCTTACCGGTGTCGCTTCCTGCCATTATTCCGGGGCGGCTTTCTACGGAGTCGCCTACGACCTGCTGAACAGGAAATTCGACCGCGCATTGCTGGACCGGCTGGGACTGGACCGCGACCTTTTTCCCGATCTGTACCCCTGCGACGCTATCGTCGGGGATATCACGGCCACAGCTGCGGTGGAAACGGGCCTTGCGCCGGGGACCCCGGTCGCCGCAGGACAGGTGGACTGCAATGCGGGCTGGGTGGGCGCAGGGGCGGTGGAGGACGGCGATATACAGATGAACCTGGGTACCTGCGGGAACTTCGGCATCATCCATACGCGGCCCGTATTCCACAAGAGCATGATCGCCTTCAACTACACAACGGATTCCGAAAAGGTCTTCATCACGGTACCGACGACGACCACCGGCGGACAACTCATACGCTACATGCGGGACAATTTCTTCAAGGCCGAGCTGGAGGCCGAGAAGAAGAGCGGCCCCGAGGTGTACGGCCTGATAGACGCGGAGGCTGCGAAGGTCCCCGCCGGGGCAGACGGCCTGGTCGTCCTGCCTTTCCTCATGGGCGAGCGGACCCCCATCTGGGACGTTGACGCCCGGGGCACCATCTTCGGCCTGTCGCTCAATCATACCCGGGCACACGTCGTGCGGGCCATGATGGAGTCGGTGGCCTTCGCCCTTTACGACTCGTTCCGCATCATCCGGGAGACGGGGCAGAAGATCAACGCTCCCATCGTCCTGAACGAGGGGGGAGCCAAGAGTTCCTTGTGGCGGCGCATCATCACCGACGTGTTCGATGTACCCACCGTGCTGGTGGAACGGAGGACCGGCGCGCCCTTCGGGGATGCCATCCTGGCCGGTGTCGCGACAGGCATCTTTCCGGACTTTTCCGTGGCCAAGCGCTGGACGAGCTATGTGGACCGCATGGAACCCGATCCGGCAAACCATGCGCTGTATATGGATTATTTTGGATTGTACAAACAGATCTACGAGCATCTCAGGGGAGATTTCAAGACCCTCGCGGAGCTGCGGAACAAGAGGAGCTGAAAATGGAACTGGTATCGAAACTGCGCAGGCGGGCGGCGGACGGAAACCCCATCAGGGTAGGCATAGTAGGTTGCGGACAGATGGGATCGGGCCTGGCCCACGCGATCAACAATATCGGCGGCATGACGGTGGCTGCCATTTCCGACCTCGACGCCGAACGGGGCATCAGGACCTTCCTGGAAATGGGGCGGCAGCGGGACGATGTGGTTGTCGTCTCCGAAAAGGGCAAGGCCGAGGATGCCAGCCGCTCGGGGAAGGCCGTGGTCTGCACGGACGCCCTGCTGATGCCCGCCCTGGACGCGTTGGAAGCCAACGTGGAGGCCACGGGCGTGCCGGACGTGGGGGCCAGGGTCGCCTACGATTCGATCATGAACCGGAAACCCGTCATCATGCTCAACGTGGAGACCGACATCACCATCGGCTGGTACCTGGACCGGCTGGCTCGCAAGGCGGGATCCGTCTACACCGTGGCCTCCGGCGACGAACCCGGTGTCTGCAAGATGCTGTATGAACAGGCCGTGCTTATGGGTTTCGAGGTGGTGACCCTGGGCAAGGGAAAGAACAACGTCATCGACCTTGCCGCGACGACGGAAAGCTGCGCGGCAGAGGCCCGCTCCAAGGACATGAACCCCAAGATGCTGGCAGCCTTCAAGGACGGGACCAAGACCATGGTGGAGATGTGCGCCGTTTCCAATGCCACAGGCCTCCTGCCGGACGTGGCGGGAATGCGGGGACCGAAGGTCGAACTGAATGACCTGGCGAAGGTGTTCATCCCCGCCTCCGACGGGGGCATCATGAGCCGGAAAGGCGTCGTGGACTATTCCACGGGCGCCATAGCCCCGGGAGTCTTTGCGGTGGTGCGCTCCGACGACCCGCGCATCCGCAAGGAAATGAAGTTCATTACCAGGGCCGATGGTCCGTACTACCTGCACTTCCGTCCCTACCACCTGTGCGACCTGGAAACGCCCCAATCCATAGCGGAAGCGGTGCTTCTTGGCGAGGTTACCGTCACCGCCGAAAACATGAACTCCGAAGTGGTCTGCACGGCCAAGCGGGACATCAAGGCGGGCGAGCGACTGGGCGGCATAGGCGGGACGGACTGGTATGGCAAGATCCTGCGCTACTCCGAGGCGCGGGCGGTCAAGGCCATCCCCATCGGGATAGGCGCCGGGTCTGTGGCTTTGCGGGACATCAGGCTGGGATCGGTACTGACCGAGGATGACGTCCGCCTGGACGACTCCACCTTCGTGTACCGGCTCAGGCGCATCCAGGATACGCTCCTGGGCGCGAAGTAGGGAGATGCGGATGAACAAGACCATGCGCGCCGTCGTGGTGCGGGCTCCGATGGATTTTTCTGTGGAAACCGTGGAGAAGCCCCGCTCTCCCGCGGGTGGCCTGCTGCTCAGGGTGGAAGCCTGCGGGCTGTGCGGTTCGGACCTGCGGACCCTCCGCTCCGGCCACCGCCACGTCACCTTCCCCTGGACCTTAGGCCACGAGGTGGCAGGGCTTGTGGAGGAAACCGGACCGGGCTACGAAGGTCCCTGGTCCACGGGGGAACGGCTCGCGGTCGGACCGCTGGCGTATTGCGGCGTGTGCGATTTCTGCCTGTCAGGCGAATACGAGCTGTGCGAGAACCAGAAGGAAATAGGCCAGGCCTGGCAAGGCGGCCTGGCGGAATACCTGGCCGTACCCCGCGAGTGCGTCCGGCTGGGAAACGTGCGCTCCATGCCCGCTGGCATGGAAAGCTGGCGGGCGGCTGTGGTGGAGCCTGTGTCCTCCTGCGTGAACGCCCAGGAAAAGGCCGACGTGCATCTGGGCGACACGGTGGTCGTCATCGGATCGGGGCCTATCGGCTGCATCCACACGGCGCTGGCCAAAACCCGCGGCGCCTTCCGCGTCTTCGTCATCGACATCGATGCCGGTCGCCTCGAACTGGCCAGGCCTTTCGGGGCCGACGCCCTGATCGATTCGTCCAAGGAGGACGCCGTCGCGGCGGTACGGCGCCTGACGGGCGGAAAGGGAGCCTCGGTGGTCATCGCCGCGACCCCGGCCCCGGCGGCCTGCGTCCAGGCCATGGAAATGGCGCGCAAGGGCGGACGGGTGCTCCAGTTCGGCGGCCTGCCCAAGGATAATTCCAAACCCGGGGTGGACATGAACCTCATCCACTACAATGGCCTCCACGTCATAGGCACCACGACCTTCGCGCCCAAGCATAACGCCCGCGCGCTGGAGTTGATCGCCTCGGGCAAGGTCCCGGCGGACCTCCTCGTGACCCATCGCTTCCCCCTGGAAGATTTCTCGGAAGGTGCCGGCCTGGCGCTCGCGGGCAAGACCCTCAAGGCGGTGTTCCTGCCATGAGCGCCCAAACTGGAGGCAAGCCCTTGGATTCCCAAAGTCCGCTCCCCTTCCTGAAGAATGGTGTCGCCCAGATCGCCTTCGTCGTGAAGGACCTGGACGCGACGGTGGAAGCGTACTGGAAGCGCTTCGGTATCGGACCCTGGCATTTTTATACCTACGGCGCGCCCTTGGTCAGACGGATGACCAGGCGCGGGGTTCCCGCCGACTACAAGATGCGGGTGGCCCTTTCGTACTTCGGCCCCATGCGCGTGGAACTTATCGAACAGGTCGAGGGCGATACGGTCTACGCGGATTTCATCCGCGACCACGGCTACGGCATCCACCACCTGGGCCTGCTCGTGGACGACATGGAAGCGGCCCTGGCAGAGGCCGAAGCGGCGGGCTTCAAGATGACCATGGACGGCTCGGGCTTCGGACCCGACGACGACGGCCACTACGCCTACCTCGATACCGAAGGCACCATCGGCACTACCCTCGAGCTTATCTCCCGACCGAAACGCCGGGCCCCACCGGAAAGGATCTATCCGCCGGAGGAATGAGAGGGCCAGTCCTTCTGCGTTGCCTTTTCCATATTGACGGATCCCGTCTGGTGAATTATTGTTCGATCCGGAACATATTTTCGCCGGGGGTTTCATGGATCGCGCGACCGAACGGGATCAGCTTCTATATAAGATTGCAAAGGCGTATTACTACGACGACGAGACCCAGCAGGCAATTTCCGAGCGCTTCGGAGTTTCCCGCGTCAAGGTGTGCCGTCTGCTCAAGCAGGCGCGGGACGAGGGTTTTGTGTCCATCAGCATACGCGGCCCCGGAGCCGACACCGCAGAACTGGAAAGGGAACTGGCTGCCCGCTACGGGATCGGGGAATCGATTATTGTGGAGGATTCCGGCGGAGACGTTTCCGTACCGGTCGGAAACGCTGCGGCCAGCTATTTTGCGCGGATAGCCCAGGAAGGCCAGACCGTAGCCCTCAGTTGGGGGAAGAGCCTGCTCGCCTTCGTGAACGCCCTGGAACCGGTGGCGGCGGTGGACGTGCGTGTGGTCCAGATGCTCGGTGGGCTGGGGGACAGCGAGGCCGACGTGCACGGTGCGGAGCTGGCCAGGCGCATGGCCCAAAGGCTGGGGACCAAGCCTCGCCTCTTGCAGGCCCCAGGGGTCGTCGCCTCTCGTGAAGTGCGCGACGCCCTCCTCACTGATGCACAAATAGCGGAAACCCTGGCCGCCGCACGAAAGGCCGATGTCGCCCTTCTGGGTATTGGCACCCTGGACGATGCCAGCCTGCTGCGCAGAACCTCCATCATTTCGGCGACAGAACTGGATGCGCTTTCCAGGGCGGGCGCGGTGGGCAATGTGGCACTGCGCTTTTTCGATGCCGAAGGGAGGACCGTTCCTTCCGGAACCGACGACCGGGGCATCGGGCTCAACCTGGATGAAATCAGACACATACCGCGCAGGGTCGCCATCGCCTGGGGAGCCCGCAAAGTCGCGGCCATACGGGGGGCGCTGCGCGGAGGTCTGGTCTCCACCCTCATCACGGACACAAACGCGGCCAAGGGTTTGCTGGAATAGAGAATGTCGGAGCGGAGAATGCCTTGGGTCCTGATAAAATGACATCCGTCATATCAGCGTATCCAGCACTTGCCCGCCAGTGCGACCGGGTCCATACTGGGCGGATGAAACGTAGCAAAATCAACGCGATAATCCGGGACTGCGAAGCTTGGGTGGAGTCCATGGGCTTTTCCCTGCCGCCTTGGGCGCACTGGACGCCCGACCAATGGACCTCCGTTAAGGCGGACGCATCCGAGATAGTCGACAACATGCTGGGCTGGGATGTCACGGATTTCGGAAAGGGCCGCTACGAGGACTTCGGACTCCTTCTCTTTACCATCCGCAACGGCAACCCGGCCAAGGATCGCAAGACCTACGCCGAGAAGATCATGGTGGTTTCGGAAAAGCAGGGAAATCCGATGCACTTCCATTGGAACAAGATGGAGGACATCATCAACCGGGGTGGTGGACGCTTCGCGGTCGAACTCTTCGGCTCCACTCCGGAAGGCGAATTCTCCGGCGATCCAGTCCGCTTCCGCGTGGACGGGATCAAGCGTGAAGTTCCGGCGGGCGGGAAGGCCGTGCTGGAGGTTGGCGAGAGCATCTGCATCGAGCAGGGCGTCTACCACCGTTTCTTCGCGGAGGGTGGCAGGGTCTTGGCGGGGGAAGTCAGCATGGTCAACGACGACCTGACAGACAACCGCTTCCGCGAGCCCTTGGGCCGCTACGCGGAGATCGAGGAGGACGAAGCGCCCTTCCGGCTACTCTGCGGCGACTACAGCCGGTTAATGAAATGAGGCCCACACAAAACCCGCGCACGCTTGTGCCCCGGGCGAGCCCGAGGTAGACTGGCGGCTGGCCCCCATGATGGAACGATTCCGATCCTACCACCTCGCGCGCTATGCACTGGTCATCGTAAACCTCGCGACGGTGGTCTTTGTCGCGTGGATTCTCGTCTCCACCACGGCCTTGGTCTGCCTGAACGACGACGCGCGTGACTTGCTGGAGCGCCTTCGGGCGGTTCCGGTCCGTCCCCGCGACGCACTGATAGGCGCTATCGTCCTATACCTGGTCCTCATCGCCTCCGTGGCCTTCCGCGAGGTGGAGGGGAACCGGCTCGATCTGGTCCCGATACTCTTCCTGAGCCTGCTGGACCTGGCCCTCTGCATCGGTATTCTGGGAACCCTGGATTATGGTGTCAAATATATCCTTCTGGTGCCGGTGGCGAACGGTGTAGCCTACCTGCCTGACAAGACTTGGAAAACAGCGTTTACGGCCCTCGTCGTTGCCTGCTACGTGCTGCTCGACTATGAGATCATCTCAGCGGGGTTTCCGGTATTTTCCATGGACGACTACATCCTATACCATCCGGCCGTGTCCCGAGCCTACCTTCTGGGCGCACGCAATGTGCTATTTTCAGTAGGAGAGGTCTTGTTCATCGCCTTTCTGGTCCTGGAGTTGCAGAATGTTTTGGAGGAGTCCCGGCGCATTCGTCTGCTCAACCACGCGCTGACGGAGAGCCACGACAAGCTTGCGGTGGCTCACGCCCAGCTCCAGAAGTATTCAGAGAGGACCGAGGAATTGGCCAAGACCAAGGAGCGCAACCGCCTGGCACGGGAGATACATGATACGGTCGGTCATTGCCTGACGGGCATATCACTGGGCTTGCAGGCGACACGTGAACTGGTGCGCAGCGATCCGTCGACGGTCGGCCTCCAGCTCGGTCGGCTTGACGAGCTTTCCCGTCAGGGGCTTCTGGACATACGCCGATCGCTTAAGGAACTGCGGCCGGACATGCTGGAACGGCGGAATCTGTCAGCGGCCCTGAGGGCTTTGGCCGACGAGATCAATTCCTGTTCGACGCGGCAGATAGATTTGACGATCGAGGGGGATGCCGACGGCCTAAGCCCATCATTGGAGGAGACTGTCTACCGGATCGCCCAGGAGAGCATCACGAACGCGGTCAGGCATGGGAACGCGGCTTCGGTCAGCATCGTGCTGACGGTCTGTGATGACGCTCTGCGCATTGATGTTACCGACGACGGGACGGGCTGCGATGCGGTGAGAGAAGGCTTCGGCTTACAGTACATGCGGGAGAGGGTGATCGCACACAACGGTTTCCTGGAAATCGAATCGACGCCGGGCAAGGGCTTCTCCCTATCTGTCTTCATACCCCGCTCGGGAGCGAAGTGCCATGATTAGAGTAGTGGTGGTGGACGACCAGGACCTGGTCCGGGACAGCCTGAGTATTCTCCTGTCCGCCCAAGAGGACCTGGAAGTGGTCGGTCTCGGCAAGGACGGCTATGACGCACTGAAGCTTGTGGATTCCCTGAAACCGGATGTCGTCCTCCTGGACATCCGCATGCCGATCATGGATGGCGTCGAGGCCACGGCTATGCTCAAGAAGAAATCTCCGGGTACGGCCATCATCATCCTTACGACTTTTGATGACGACGAATACGTGCTCAAGGCGATCAAGAACGGTGCCTCGGGCTACCTGCTCAAGAGCGGCGGCATGGACGAGCTGGCCCAGGCCATCCGGACGGTGCATATGGGCGGCAGCCTCATGACGCCGGAAATCGCGACCAAGGCTTTCCGGCTTTTCTCCGAACTCGCGCGTGAAAAGGGCCGTCCGTCCGTGGCCGACCATCCGGCTCCGGGGGCAGTGGCCGCCGAAGGCACCCTCCCGCTCGACCTTTCGCGGACGGAGTTGCAGATCATGGCCTTGATCGGATCGGGGCGGGCCAACAAGGAAGTGGCGGCTGATCTGGAGCTGAGCGAAGGGACCGTACGCAACTACATTTCCGGCATACTGCAGAAGACCGGTCTGCGCGACCGGACGCAGATGGCCATCTACGCGGTGCGCAACGGCATGGCGGGCGTCGATGGCCGCCGCTGACGGGCTCCCGTCCCGCATGGTTTTCCGCCAGGCCTGGCGGGCAATGGCTGGTGGAGTTTCCCTATTGCTGGTCGCCGTCGTCACCGCAGCCCTCCTATTCCGGGTTCGAAATCCCTATGAGGTCTGTCTGGGCTTGATAGCAGGCAGTGCTTGGTCGGTGCCGAATCCCACAGCAAATCGTTTGTACGATGGGCTCATTTCGGATTTTCGTGCGAAGCATCCTGAATATTCCCTGAGTTATCGCAGCGGCGTCCGGACCCAGGATTATTCCGAGCGGCTCGCCCAGGACATCCTTCGCGGGGAGGAGCCCGACCTCTTCTTCATCCTGCCGGAAGATTTTACGACCCTCGCCTCTATAGGCGCCTTGGCCGATCTGGGTCCCTATCTGGGGAGGGGCGACATTGATCCTGGTGCCTTCTACGAGAACGCCCTGTCCGCCGGGCGCTTGGGGGACAAGCAGTTTGCCCTGCCTTTCGAGGTGGTCCCTTCCCTCATGTTTGCGAATACGACCTTGTTGCGGGAACTCGGTTTGGCCGAACCCGATCCGAATTGGCGCTGGGAAGACTTCCTGGCACTGGCCGAACGGGCCACGGTAGATCGGGACGGCAACGGTTCGTTGGACAGCTTCGGTGCCGTTGGCTGGACTTGGTTGGACGCCGCATACTCCAACGGGGAACTCCTCTTCGATCCGGCAGGTCCGTCAGCTGCCTTCGACAAGGATGGAGTGATCGACTCGGTCGATTTTTTCCTGCGTCTGGCTGCACTGACGCAGGAGACACTGGTACCCGACTTTGAATCAGGCCGAGTGCTATTCGCACCCTTCCGCTATTCTTCGTACCGGGCTTACCGTTACTATCCATACAGCATCCAGCGCTTCGGCAATTTCGAGTGGCAAGCCCTACCCATGCCGCGGGGGCCGGCAGGCCGCAACGCTGTTGAGTTGAAAGTCCTTCTCATCGGGATGTCGCGCAGGTCGTCACGGAAGGAGGCTGCCTGGGAAGTCCTGAAGCATCTGACCGCAGATGAGGAAGCCGCATACCGAATTCTGGCCAATTCGCAGGGGCTTCCCGCCCGTCGGGACGTGCTGTTCACCGACCGCGCGGGCGAAATACTGCGGCGGCATATTTCCGGCACGGAGGAGCCCTTGGACCCGACAATGCTGGACCGTGTCGTGCGTGATTCCATCGTCGTGCCCCGCTTCCGCAAGCACGCAGCAGCGCTGGAGTTGGCGTCCCGTGCCATCCAGGCGGAGCGACAGCAGTCGGCTTCCAGTCTGCGCAACTTCCTGAACCGGATAGACCGCGCGGTCAATGCTTTCCTTAAGGAGTAGCCATGGAGCGACGAACCACCTCATCGTTAACGGCCATAACCATGACTGCGTCAAGAACAAGCGCTTTCGGGGAAGCGACCCGAGCCGGGGGAAAGGCATTCGTGGTCCTGCTTGTCCTGGCCATTTTTGTTTTCCTGTCCTGTGCACCTGCCAAGCCGTCCGCCGGTCGACTCGTTTTCGGCGCGACCTACATGACCATGGTCAATCCTTTCTTCGTCGCTCTGGACGATGGCATCCGGGAAATTGTGGAGGCCCGTGGCGACAAGCTGGTCTCATACGATCCCGGTAGCGACCAACTCAAACAGATCGACCAAATAGAGGACCTCATCCGGATGGGGGTAGACGCAATCTTCCTTAATCCGGTCGATTGGCGCCTGGTGAAGCCGGCTCTGGAAGCGGCCCGACGGGCAGGCATCCCAGTCATCAACGTCGATGCCCCCGTCTTCGACTTGAACCTGGTAGACTGCCTGGTCGCGTCGGACAATCTACGGGCCGGCCGACTACTGGCGGGAGATTTGGCCGCGCGACTACCCCGCGCCCGCATTGCATTGATCGATCA
>Ga0172379_10004453_pt1 | contig 20685 bp, 15 predicted proteins | sample GrowelOW334metaG_FD_119756 | JGI IMG/M metagenome (GOLD analysis project Ga0172379, IMG submission 119756) | Groundwater microbial communities from an aquifer near a municipal landfill in Southern Ontario, Canada - Groundwater well OW334 metaG | ecosystem: Environmental > Aquatic > Deep...
ACTTGCGGCGCTCGCCGCGATCCACGTCCCCAAACCTTTGTTCAAAAAACATCAAAGGTTTGACCGACTATCGTCGGTGGAACCACCAAAAAACCAGCCGTGAGGCTGATTTTTTGGTGGTTCTGCGCTCCGGTCACGGACTGACCCTTTGAAGGGGCTTTGAGGCACCCTTCTACCTGCTCGCCAACCCTGTCCCGGTCGGATAGAACTAAGGCGAAATGAGACAAATGAGACACGACAGCGGGGGCGTGTCTCAAGGGGTTATTTCACCCACCTTTCGAGCATTTTTATTGGGTTTCTGATTCAAATAGCTGACGAATCTCTGTCTCACTGACATGGCCTCGGAGTTCTACCAGTAAGGCTCCTAAAGTTGATGAAAGGCTATTTTTTACCACCCTCCAATTTGTCTCCTCAAGTGCGGTCTCCAAAGCGGATTTTGTAGCTTTTATTGCTTCTGAATCAGATCTCTTTCGATCGTTATTTAGAGCAGTTAGTTCAACTCGTAGCCCCTCGGAAGTAGTAGGATTTGAGATTTCCACCCTTACAAAATTCATTCCTTCCAAGATCTTGGTAAGAAGCTCTTGTAGTTCGACTACCCGTAGTTTCTTAACGTTGATGACACGTTCTTCGGTTTGTATATTCCTATTCTGTTCCTCAAACTCCTTCCCGAGTCTGGCCATTCCTTCCATGCGCCTCATGCCATCCTGATATTGGTGAAGCTCATTGTCACTGAGGCAGTATTTCACTCGGTCTTCCGCAAAGTGTTCATCAATCTCTTGTTTGCGAGGAGAGAGATCCATTTCTTCTGTCTCAACATGTCCGCATTTCTCACAGATTGAAGTAATGATAATCAAATCGCCTTTTCGAGTGGATTTTTCTGATAAAGATGAATGGCATTTTATGCACGTATGCGGCCTGGAACGGAATTCGTTTCCGTCATTGTAAAAAGCGCGTCGCGGAAGACAACCTTTTGGACATTCGTAGAACAGCAAAGCGCGGTCGCCTTTATTTGATGATTCCAAATGCTTATCCATGAACTGCATCTGTTCTCTACAACGAAGGCAGTAGATATCCGAGCGCGGCTCTGTATCCGCCAAGAGCTTTTCTTGCCGAGCATCCTGTACCAACCATTCTCTGATCCGTTCAGCTTTCTTTGCGGCTCTTTCCCCTGTAGTTCGCCAAAGAAAAAGCTCATGCGCCATGTTGTGTGCCATGATCTTTTGTTCTCTTTGCGGGTCATCCGCCGGAATCTCAGCGTTTCCTTCTTCGAACGACTCAACCAACCGGCGACATTCTTCGACGGTGAGCCGATCGTAGAGATCAGAATACTTTAGTTGGTTGTCCTCGCTATACATGAGATTCGGAGTTTGATTTCAGATACTGTAACAGGCAATGTCTTACAACATTTTCAAACCAATAAGTGTACGGGAGCTTTAGAGACGAAGAAAGCTTCCGATTATCAATTAGCATTCCAACAGAAGGATCTGTATCCCATCTTTCAGCATTCTTTCCCATAATCTGGCTTAAATACATAGGCTCTCCAGAATGGAGATAGCTCGATCTTGCGCTATATATTGCCGATAAGACATCTGGTAGGTTCTTTTTGGTGATCTTTACGTGTCGAGCCTTCCAATTACCGCCCCGCAAACACCCTTTAGAAAATTCTAAAACAAACTTAATAAACTTCTGTTTTGATTTCTCGATCTGAATCCTGTCATGCTTACTCACTTTTAGCATTTCTCTTAGTTGCTTATTTTGTGGGTCAGATAGCCGCGTTGAATCAAATAGACTAGAGAATTCTCCACCATCCAAAGGATTAGATCTTGCAGTTAATTTATAATCCTGGGAAAGCGTTTCGATTGCAGAAACAAGACGAATAAAGACCATCTCGCTATCCACGCCAATCTCCTTTAAAGATCGGGCGTAGTGATGGCAGGCAAGTATAAAATTTTGGTGCTTTTTGTTTTCTAATTGCCTTACCTTATTTAAAAAATCAGACAAACCTCCCTTACCGAAACTCCTAGCCGAATCACTGAAAATTTTGGGATGGGTAACCTTGTTTACCTTTCGATATATCAAATCATGCTCTATTTTTGTCTTCAAACCATTACTTGTTAATTCTCCGCTGTATGTCGCAACCAAGTAAAATCTGCATTGAAAGTATAAAGAAAATAGAGACAGCAACTCGCCAATTACACCATCTTTAAAATAGTATCCCTTCTTATCCGCATTTTGATTATACCCTCCTTCAAATTTAGGATATTGAACTTTCAGTACGTAGTGATAGAGACCATTTTTATCTACATCGAGCGAAAAAAGTCCACAGAGTATTTTCCCACTTTCGTAGTCGAGCATGCCAGAAATCCGACACTCGCTGGCAAATTCGTATTCATAATAATATGTATCCTCGATAGTCGAATTAATCTTTTCAACACTTCTAATCCAGGCCATTCGATTATCATTATTATTGGCAGGCATATGTTCGTATGCTAAAGCAAGTCTCTAAAGTCGATAAACCCCTTTGATCCTAAAAAGTTAATTAGATTATTAGCTTTTGAAATTGCTTCTGCATTTCCAGTGCCCTTAACTCGACGGATCACCTCCTTATACTCATCTTTTTTATAGGTAAGCTCGTGATACTCACGCTCAGCATGAGCGATCGAATCTAATGCGGTTATAGTTTCAACCGGAAGTTCTGTTGCGTAGTTTTGTAATTCGTCGATGATTTCGTAGGCAACATCAATAATCCCATTTGTGATTTTTAATGTCTTGATGAGCCTATCTATTGTCTCCTTGTGCGTGAACGGACTCTGCTTAAACCACCACCCGAATTCCTGCAGTTCTTCCGTATCTAGGGTGCTACAAGCGAGAGTCCTTCCATCCCAGAGTTGCGCAACGCGGTAGGTAACTGCGTCTCGATCCGAGTATGCCTGCATTTCTCTTAAAATTACCCGGCCGACAAAGTTAATGGCCTGCGCTCGTGCCTTGATTGGTGCGTTCGCAAAAAAGTGATCCATCAAATCATCGTGCTTTGGGTCACGGATATAAACGATCATGAGGTGCTGGGGCAGGCGTTCATCTATGTCCGCCGCTCGATAACCCGTTGGATCAGGATTCTTACCTAAGAGGCTCACTGCATGCCAATAAACCTTCTTGAGTGCATCAAATATTCCACCGTAGACCTGATTACTCACGTATCCTTCAAGCGCAGCCATAAAGAACGCCTGCAACGCATCTTCTCGTGGGAAAATTAGATCCAAATTTTTCACGACCCACTCCGGATTCAGGTAGAAGAGATTTGGAAGCCTCCATCCGTAGACGGAACGGATCGCCAGAGACGCATCTTTGAGCGGGTCGAGATGGTCTTCTAGAGCTATTTGCATCTCTGAAGGCATCTTAGTAACGGCAGCTTCTTTCTCATTATACTGTCTAGCCAACCATAGACCATAGTTAACCACGGCGTGCATAGCTTCACCCCTTACGGAATTGATTGCTACAGTCATTGGATCCAGAGTACCAGCGCCGTCCCGTTTTTCGTCATCAATCGAAGGTTCATTATCTTCAAGTAGAGTAGATACGATAGTCCATACCTTTTTTCGAAGCTCAATAGGAATCTCGCAATGCTTCTTGCCCAATGCTTCGCCGAACAAATCGGCCATCGCACGCCTCACAGAGTGCCAATCCTGTTCGCGTTGACCGGCAGGTTCTGGGAGATCGGATGTACTTGAAGTTATAATCTTGTGACAAAGATCAACGATGGGTTTCCAGTCGAAACATCTTTCTTTGGTCAGCGCCTCTTTTAAACCATTGAGAAACTGGTATACGAATAACGGTCTAACCTTCTTATCCAGAAGAAGATCACCGCCGGACACATACTTCTCTGGATTTTCTCCTACGACATTTGCGAACGCCATCCCAAGACCGCCCGAAGAAAATGCTTCAAACGGGTCTTCTGGATCGGTATATTCACCGATATAATCAATGACCTCGGGCAAGGCTAGGGCATTTAGGTCGGTCGAGCTAATCGGGCTCTTTCCGCCTTCCCAGCTTGTCATTTCTCCATCGTCATCCTTTGACTCACCGTATTGAACTACTATTCCCTCATACATTTTTTTGTACTTCTCCGGCAAGTGTTCCTTAATCGGAACGAGATACAAGGATTTCCAATCTGCGCGAAGGTGATCGAATTGTTCCTGTGTTTGATCCTCTTTCTTTTGTACATCAGGTCCTGCCTCGATGATATCCAAAATTTCCTTCTGTGACTCGACGGAGATTTTATTAAAAAGTGTTCCGAGCAATGGCAAATATTCTCTACGAAGATTGTATGCGAGGATAATTTTCTTGTCTTTCAAAATCGTCTCCGCATCAGTGAGGAACTCGTCCGGATTTTGGTTAAATATAAACATTTCCAAACGTCTGAAAAGAGCATATGGATGTTTGTGGAGAGCCTCAGCAAATTGCTTCAATATTGAAACGTCATCTTTGTACTGCTCGATAAGACTAATGATGCCGTCAATCAGAATGTTTTTCGCATCTTCGGTTCTGTTGCGGGACCGAGAAATATTCGGTCTCCAGATATGGGAGTACTCGTAAAAATCATCCGGAGCATTCTCTCGTTTCTCTAAAACCAGAGCGCTGTGAAGTTTGCTGGCATATGTCTCGAACAGCTCCACGGGCCTAGCTATCGCCAGCCTGCCGGTCTTTTTCTGGACAATCTCTCCGAATCGCCATTCGTCAAAGTATGGTTTGGCATCGGGATGGATAATCGATAAAAGATCGTTGGGATTATCCGATGTCCGTGTTAGTGCGTCGATACGCAATTTAAAAAGTTCACGCGCGAGAGAGATGGCGTCGTCTTCTTTTCCTTCGGATGCTAACTTTTCCATCAAATCCGCAGCCTTATCCGGCAGTCGCAAACTATAAACACCCTGCAACCATTTGTTGTTTTTAATTAGTTTGACGTATCGAGCCGCAATGCCCGAAGGAGAATTCAAGGCGGCATCCAAAAAATCATCAAGCACCGATTGGTTCTCAGAATTTAAGTTCTTAATGATGTCATAAACCTCCTGGGGCTTTTGCTTAGCCATCCGGACGAGATACTGGGACTCTGGCCAGCCGACGAACTGGATATATTTATCGCGTTTCACCGGCTCTTGAGGCGTGGAAAACGCTCCATTTTTATTTAACAATTCCAACCATTCGGGGTTGGTACATTTATCGAAAAAATAGCGGCGATGCTCCTGTTCAACTATCAATACCATCAATTCGTCAGCGTCTTTATCTTCCGGGTGAGGAATAGCAAGAATCCTATCAATCTCCACGATAGCATTAAAAAACGGCTCACTGACTAAAATTCGGTGAATCAAACCTTCAAGCGCGCTCCAGTTGGATCTGAGCTCTGATTCTGTATTCGTGACCTCATTCTGATTTCTTAAGTCCTGGTGATGAGCATTTTTGACAAAGTACCTATGAACGGCTACCCACTGTTTCACGAATGCCTTATTCAAATACTCCGGACGACTACTTAATACCGGATGAGCATCGACTATGGCTCTTAATTTCTCTCCGTGCGATGGTTCTTTATGAAAATGAACTGACAGATTTTTTACAATCTCTCGAATTTTCTCCTCCTTGTCTATTTTTTGGTCGTTTAAATCTAGAACTCCAATAATCCGCTCAAGTTCTTTCGCTACATCAGGATCTGGTTCGGATTTTTGTCTGATGGGAAGACCTTTTACATATTTCGGCAATACGTCAGTAAGTTCTCGTGCCAGGTGGCAGATGATGGATATCTTTTCTGGGTTATTTCCCTGAAAAGTTAAAATTATACCCTCATAAATGCTGGCCAAATTCGTACCAAGTTTTTCATGAAGATCCGCTAAGGCCTGCCAAATTTTTGTTTGTCGATCTTCGGAAAACTTTAAAACCTTCCCAGTGTTGGTGGGATTGCTTAGGTCGGGATTGTTAATCTCACCGATAGACATTTAAGAGAAATATATCAAATTTCTTCAGTTTTTACTAAGGACATATCATTAAAAATTAATCGTTCCATTCAAAACGCCACCCTAACTCTAAGATGGCGTTTTAATCCCTGTTGTAATTATTCCGTTACGAGCGTGCAGCCCTTCACAAGTACGTTCCCAAGAAGTCCATTCACACGTCCCTGCATGGTGACCTTCGTGCCTTCTGCTAATGCGCTTGCTTCCGCGATCGCATCATCGTCGAGCATGCATTGGACGGAACCAATGATCTCGCCGGTCTTAAGCGAAATGTATGGCTTGTCGAGAATATCTTTACCGATGTTATCGACCGTACCGCTCACCTCGACGAGCTTTCCCTTATAGGTATTGTCGGCAGAAATTTCGTTCGCCTTGTAGTCGGAGTAGAGCTTTGTCGACGTAACGACGATCGCTTCTTCTGCTGGAGCGGTATTGGTCTGATTCGATCCTGAAGAGTTGGTACCCGACGAACCGCTACCTCCGCCTGATGAGGCGATAACTATGATGATGATAAAGGCGAGGAGCCAGAACCACCACTTTTTATAAATCGGTCGCTTTGCCTTGGTTGGATTGTCACTCATACGAATATGAATGTTAAGAATTATGAACTTTCGAGTAATGCTGGGGAGGCTTTGTATAGCACAAAGCCCGCCGCCAGCATTGTGACTTTCATCACCATAACCCTTTCGGGCTACGACCAACCAAGGCTTTGCTGAACGACGGGTTCAGTGCCTTGGTTGGATTTAGCACCATGCCGTGAGGGACGTCCTCTCACGGTTTAGGCGACTCTAAGTTGTACACATATAATAGCTTATCGCAGAAAACTACTCAAATTGGCTTACCTACAGCTTGGCCTGTCGGGATTTGAGCATTTTTGATAGAATTTGAAGGAAAATATGGCGCTTCGCTTTAGTAAAAAACCGTGGACGGACAAAACATTACCACTCAGCGTCCAAGAGGACATGGAGCGAGTTTTTAAGAGCAGCGCCGTGTCTGAAGTCCTTGAGGGCATTAATAAGCTCTCGAAACAATTGACCGACCCGATCAACGAAATCACTCGCGAAATTGAGCGAATACATGAGTCGTTGCATATCAAGGAGATCGAAGAATTTGCGAAGCAATTCGCAGACCTTCATTCGAATCTTCTTGGGAATTGGGATCAAATTGTTCGAGCGTACGAGTTTCTCAACCCGGCAATTTCAGATGATGAGTTGATCAACCTACTTCCGGATTCCGAAACGGAAAAAAAGGAATTGCTTCGAGAAACCATTATCGCCATCGGAATCGAGGAGACGAAGCGCAATGAAAAACAATTACCAAAAAGAAGGCTCCGACTTGGGAAAAACCACAGGCTCTACGATCGTGAAAATGACGAAATTTTCTTCGACCTATCCGATTCAATGTATGGATTATTGAAGACCCTCAGAAAACACATCATCCGAACTCCCAAACTCACAAAAGCATCGGGCTACAAGAACGAACAGACTACAAGACGAGGAGTGCAGCGCTCAAATGAAATGGGGTATACTCGTCTTAGACTTGCTGGATGTCTTGTAATTGGTGACAAAGGATCGGGATACCGATTGGCAAAGTTTATCGATTTGAAATTGTAGAATTGCCAGTGGATAACTAAAATTGCCAGAAGGAGGTCAAAAACAGGGCTAACGTCAGCCCTGTTTTTGTATGGTCGGGTGTAGCAGAGCGACTATCGGGTGTAGGAGCATGAATGATGCAATGTCTTCATAATTCTTCACAAAACGCTATGCCAAAACACATAGAACGGGCAGAGAAAATCACCGTCCAGTATGTTCCGACCGGTTCCATTCGTGGAGCTGACTACAGTCCACGTATCCAGGACTCCGCTGCGACGGAGAAGCTCAAGGACAGCATCAAGAACTTCGGGCTCGTCGATCCGATCCTTGTAAACAGTGCGCCGAAGCGCAAAGGGGTGATCATTGGCGGACACTTCCGATGGAAGGTTGCGCAGGAGCTCGGGATCAAGCAGGTTCCGGTCGTCTTCCTCAATATCCCGAACCTCGCACGCGAGAAGGAATTAAACTTGCGCCTCAATCGCAACACTGGATCGTGGGATTGGGACATGCTCAAGGAATTCAACATCGATCTTTTGCTTGACGTCGGTTTCGATGACGTCGATCTTGGCCACGTTTGGGACGATTCACTTGAGACCGAAGACGATGAGTTCGATGTCGATAAAGAAATCGCCAAGATCAAGAAGCCGACGACGAAGCCAGGTGAGATGTTTCAACTCGGTATTCACCGTCTGATCTGTGGAGACTCTACTGACATAAACGTCGTAAAGAAACTCATGGGAAAAGTCGGAATCAACATGATCTATAACGATCCTCCGTTCAATATTTTTTTGGACTATTCCAAAGGAATAAGCACTTCCGGGAAGTATGGCGGCAAAACGGACGATAAGAAATCTCCAGAGGCATATCGTGCATTCTTGAAGTCGGCGATGGAAAACGGACTCGCCGTCACAAAGCCAGATGCTCACGTTTTCTTTTGGTGCGACGAGAACTACATCGGACTTGTACAGGATCTCTATCAAGAACTTGGCATCGCGAAAAAGCGTGTATGTCTCTGGGTAAAGAACAACTTCAATATGACGCCGCAGGTCGCCTTCAACAAAGCGTACGAGCCGTGTGTATATGGCACGCGCGGCAAACCGTATCTCGCTCCGAAAATCCAGAATCTGAATGAGCTTATGAACAAAGAGATCGGCACCGGAAACCGCGTCGCCGACGACATCATGGATCTCTTCGACATTTGGCTCGCGAAGCGCTTGCCCGGCCAGGAATATGAACACCCGACGCAGAAGCCTCCTACCCTGCACGAAAAGGCTCTCAGACGCTGCACGAAGCCCGGAGACACCGTACTCGATCTCTTCGCTGGTTCGGGTTCGACGCTCATCGCGTGCGAACAGCTGAAGCGACGCGCATTCATAGTTGAGACAGAGCCAATCTTTTGCGACTTAATCATTCGTCGATATGAACATCTCACCAAAACAAAAGCAAAGCGCATCGGTTAAGCCAGGAGACATCTTCGCACTCGGGGAACATCGCCTTCTGTGCGGCGACGCGCGTAACTCGGATAACGTCACAGAGCTCATGGGCAGCAAACGTATTTCATCGATCGTCGTGGACCCTCCGTATGGTTGCGCCTATGTCGAAAGTAAGGCCGGATTCAAGCAGAAGCTCGGCAAGGAAAAGATCATCGCGAACGATCACGAGCAATCGGACGAAGAGTATCAGGCGTTCACGAAGGACTGGATGCTCGCAGTCCGTCCGGTGCTCGCGGATCACAATAGCGTCTACATCTTCAACTCAGACAAAATGGTCTTCGCGCTCCGCGATGGAATGCGCGACGCGGGATTCAAATTCACTCAGCTACTCATTTGGGCGAAGACACACGCGGTCATCGGGCGGATGGACTATCTGCCGCAGCACGAGCTGATCGCGTACGGCTGGCACGGAAGACATGAATTTCAAAAAGCCAAGGACAAGTCCATCTTGGTCTACCCGAAGCCGTCGTCGAGCAAGATCCATCCGACGATGAAGCCGGTTGGCCTGCTTCGTCGCCTCATCCTCAACTCAACAAAAACGGGAGAGATCGTCTACGACTGTTTCCTCGGAAGCGGCTCGACGCTGATCGCATGTGAGGACACCAAGCGCCGATGCTTCGGCATTGAGCTTGACGAGGAGTACTGCGCGGCGATCATCCTTCGCTTCGAAAAACACACGGGGCTCAAAGCGAGGAAACTTAATTGAAATGTATGCCACAAGAAAATACGAACAATACCGAGCGACGTCAGATAGAACAAAAAACAATGCTCGTCGAGCAGTTACGGCGAACACCCATCGTCCAGGCGGCCTGCGAAAAGGTTCAGGTTGCCCGAGCGACCTATTACCGATGGACGGAAGCGGACAAGGACTTTGCGGAAGCCTGCCGTACCGCGATTAAAGAGGGCACGGAGCTCGTGAGCGACCTCGCGGAATCGAAGCTCGTCGGCGCGATCAAGGATCAAAACATGAGCGCTATCAGCTTCTGGCTTCGGCATCGACATCCCGCATACGCGGAGAAGCTTCAGATTCACGCCAAGGTCGAAACGAACGCTGCGCTGACCGCCGAACAAGAGGCGCTCGTTCGCCAGGCGCTCGAGCACGTTACTACCGCTAAACAACTTACCGAATCTTATGAACAACCAACAGAATAAACAATCCAACGTAAATGACGAATTCAGTGGCACGCTCGATCCGGGAATCATTGAGTCCATCATCGGCGATCGCGCCGTACGTCGTGGAGTGACGCGCGAGAGCCACGTCATGTTCTTCTCTGTGTACTTCGCTGAATACCTCACGTTTCCGATGGCGCCCTTTCACTGGGAGATGTTCCGCCTTATCGAGAGCGACGAACGGATGGTGGTGCTCATGGCCTTTCGCGGATCGGGCAAATCGACCGTCTTCACGTTGAGCTATCCAATCTGGGCGATTCTTGGCAAACAGCAAAAGAAATTCATCGTTATCCTTGCCCAGACCCAGCAACAGGCAAAACTGTACATCACGAATATTAAGCGTGAGTTGGAAAACAACCAGCTTCTTCGTGACGACCTCGGACCGTTTTATGAAGGTGAAGAAGAATGGTCTTCGGGAACGCTCGTGTTTCCAGAACATAATGCGCGTATCACAGCGCTTTCTATGGAGCAGAGCATTCGCGGATTGCGACATGGATCGCATCGTCCCGACCTTATTATCTGTGACGATCTTGAAGACCTTTCAAGTGTTAAAACGCATGAGAATCGGAGCCGCGCATACAGCTGGCTTCTTGGAGATGTTATTCCATCTGGCGACAAAAATACTAAGGTTGTAGTGATCGGAAACATGCTTCACGAGGAGTCACTGCTCATGCGTCTGAAAAAGGAGATCGAGAATAAGAATCGCGAAGGAGTGTTCCGCAGGTTCCCGTTCTTCCGCGAGGACGGATCGGTCTCATGGCCAGGAAAATTTCGAACGGCGCAGGATGTCTCCGATCTCCAACGAATGATTGGAGATGATACGGCGTGGTGTCGAGAATTTCTTCTACAGATCGTAAGCACACACGAACAGGTCGTTCATCCGGATTGGATTAAGACGTACTCAGGCGATGCGCCACAGGGCGGTGTTGTTGGCATCGGAGTAGACCTGGCGATCTCGGACAAGGAAACAGCAGATTACACCGCAATGGTTTGCGTGCGCATAGTGAATGGCATTATGTATGTTTTACCAAATCCAACCAATGAGCGGCTAACGTTTCCCGAAACAATCGAACGGATCAAGGCGCTTTCCAGTTCCTTTGGAACAAGGTATTCGAGAAATATTTACGTAGAAAATGTCGGATATCAAGCGGCAGTCACTCAACAGCTCGCCAAAGAAGGCGTCCATGCAGAGGGAGTGAATCCTCAAGGCCAAGATAAACGGGCTCGTATTGCGCTAACCACGAACCACATCAAAAACGGACTAATCCTGTTCCCCGAGCACGGTGCGGAAGAACTCATCCGCCAGCTCACCGGATTTGGCAGCGAGAACCATGACGACCTCGCGGACGCGTTTACGATTGTTGCGTTGAAGTATTCCTCTCACCTTCGTCATCCGAGTACATCAAAGTTCGTTCCAAGAAGTAGGTCGAATTACGAGAATAAACATGTGGAAGCTTGGATGCGTCCTCACACGGTAAATTGGAGGACAATAAAGTTTTAGTCACTGCTCCTTGGATGTGACTTATGTGGGGCATCGAAAAACCATTCATTCTTTGGTTTTACTCGTTGGCTTTCCAGATATTTCAGCACGTCTTCCTCGGCAAATCGAATAGCACGCGTAACCTTGTAAAATGGGAGGATTCTGCTCTCGATCATTCGATAAACGGTAGCCTTGGACACACGAAAAAGCTTCGCTACCTCATCGATAGTGAGTAGTTTTGGAAATACTCTGCTTTTCTCATCGGCCATAACGTCTTCACTTAACCGATAACCTCAAGAAACTTTCGGTAAATAGCGACCATAGCAAAGGTATCAAGTTCGCAGTATGCGAGCATATCTTTACGTAGTTGCTCGCGCTGTTCGATTGGAATTGCAGAGTTCGTGAGCGTTGCCCAGCTTGCGGACGCCGTTCCTCCCTCGTGGATAGCGAGGTCGTTGTAGGAAAGTTCGGGACACATGACTGGCAACACCTTCTTGATAGACGCACTGCCACCGAATCGTGAGTCGACGTAGTAGCCCTTCTTCACAACCATCATGAGGTCGTACATGCGCTCATTAATGCTTGCCATGAAGTCTGCGAACTCGGGTAGATGCTCACCGATCTCGGCGTTACGGGACGCCTCAAAACGAGCGTTCCAGACGATCACGCTTCCCGTGCCACCAATATGCCTCTTGAGAGACTCCGCGACCATCGGCGCGGGGTCTTTCATTTCGTCGGCGAGGAACTCGTAGTGCTCCGGCTCCGCACTCGGCTCGCGCACAACGTGAACGGAGTACTGAAAAACCATCTGCTGGTAGGGTCGGTAGCCATCAAACGAAGGCACCGCGGAATGTTGAGTTTCGTAATCTAAAAAGTAGAGCGGATATACGAGTCCGTCGAGATCGGATTTGATCGCATCTTTATCCACGAAAAGTGTCGGCTCGGATTTTGCATCCAGCAGTTTGATATCACCAAGCTCGGCCATAACGTCGACTGGAACCTGTTCGGGTTTAATCAAGCCGCGTTCAAGGAAGGTGATGAGCTTCTCTTTCGGAAGCGAGGAAGCAATAGAATATTTGTCGTCGTCTTTGAATTCGGCGAAATAACAAGCAAGGAACTCACACTCGGCAGGATCATTGCAAGACATGACGTGCATGAGCCTCGGCATCTTCTCCCAATCAAGCACAGCGAGAGCACGAGGAATTTCTTTCTTCGCCATCGGCATGACGTTCTCAACCTCATGGGTAATATCAGCCTTGGTAAACAATAATTCCGAATCAATCTCGCCATTTCGAACATATTGGTTGTTGACGTGAACGAGGAATGTGCGCGAGATGCGAATGCCCGCTTCTTCAATACAGATACGCTGAAAAGCAACGTCGGTGATATGCTCTTCCTTCACGTCCGTCGAGCTTTTCACCTCATAAATGTCCCACGATCCGTCGGCGTTCTTTGTTAGAATATCGCCACGGCAAGAAAGCTTCGTGGTCATAAATGTTGGCTGAAGAAGAACAGTCGCTCCGTTCGCGATAGCCTTCTTTGTGTTCTCTGCGGCCGGCTTACCAAACCCATCGACATCCACGCCACCTGGAAATAGTTTCTGCGCCAATTTGTCGATGATATTACCCTCATCGAAAATGCGCTGAAGCGCGGAGTCGATCGGTGGAACCAAATCCGGTCGTTGCTTCGTGAGCCATAGCTCGCAGGAGCAACGAAGGAATTGCATGAAGTTCGACTTAGAAAGCATAGAATGATTAGCGAAAAACCTTTGCCTTACTTAAAATCAGGATTTTCTACAATGTACGTTCTTACTGGTTCTGCGGAGGTCGTCTCATTAATGTTTCTTTCCGTACAGTAGCGCGTCTTAAACCAAGTTGATAATTGCTTGCTCCCTCTGCTGGAATTACAACTCCAGCAACAAATCACCACTGTTGATGGGTTGTTCCATGGAGGGAGAATATTCAGATGCTCAATCGTAGCCCAATCTCCACGCCACCCATCCGAGCCAGTGGAAACCATCTGCTTATGACAATAAACGCAGACCGTGTCCCGTTCACGAATTTTCTTCAATTCTTCAGTCGGAATACCGTATTGATTAGACATAGATTAACAACATTTCCTTCATAGAAGATACGCTGAAGAGCGGGGTTGGTTGGAAGAACCAAGTCTGGGCGTTACTTCACAAGTTATAGCTTGCACGAACATCGCAGGAATCGCATGAAGTTCGACTTGGAGAGTATAAGGCAGTTCGCACTCTACTTACTTGAACGAGCAAATAATGACTGAAGTTGCTTCATGCGCTTCATAATCATTTTGGTTTTCTCAACAATACGCTCTTGTTCGGCAAGTGGTGGTAGCGGAATTAAACAAGTTGACCACCGAGAAAGATTAAGGATAGGTGTCGCTCCCCCGGTCTTCTTTTCTAATACTGTCTTGAGGAAATAGCCTGAAATCAAAACGTAATAGAGATACTCCGAATTTACGAGGATGGGGCTTATTTTATTTATTTGTTGGTTGAAGGTAGTATCTCTCTCCACTAGAGCGGTCTTACCAATAGTCCCGCCGATACAAACCATTATAATATCGCCGCGCCTGGCATATTCTGACTCGCTTGCCCCTGTCGCGGTTACCAACTTTGAATGCGATACGATCTTTCCGAATTTAATATCACCCGGACCAATAAATGGGATATTACCGTTGTAGTTTTCGGTTATACCAGTTCTTGGAGTTTTTCCAGTAGCGACTTCGCCAACCTCACCTAACCGTACCCACTTCCAGGAATCTGGAATTTCAAACGGTATTTCCTTCGTATTAATTGATGCCATGATCTTCGTTCGCATTTTCCCACTTACAACCTTTGTGCGAGCATTTTGAATATCGAGATACAAATCCTCAGCATTTTTATCCTGAAAATTTTGAGGTGATAATTTTCCTGAAATAGCCAAGGTAAGGACACCTTTCTCTAGCTCTCTCAGATCACTCGACGTCTTAACTAACTCCTCAAGATTTTTAAGTGCGATATCAGCATTTCCAAGTCCTAGCGCGTACATAGCATTTCTGGTAAGTCGATTTCGTGAATCGTCTCGTTCGCATTTTTTTGCCCGCAATTCATCTAATTGAACCATTATCTCGTTAACTCTTTGCGCAATACGTGCCTGTTCTGCAAGAGGAGGAATTGGTAGTAAAAGATTATTAAATACCTCGAAATCTAAATGAGGAATTGCTGCACCTTTTTTTTCGTCATTTAATTGTTTAAATTTTGCTTTCAGGAAAATTTGTAAAAACTCGTTTTTGATAATCTGTTCATCAAAGCGAATAATTCCCATTGTTGAAGATAATATCCCTGCTTTACCATAAAAGATTTCTCCAGAATTCGATCCGTCACAGATGATAGACAGATCTTTGTCTGAAACAAAAACAGAATTCTTATCAGAAAAATCTGCAAACTTTGGAGACGCGGTTCCTCTTAGGTATCTCGCCTCTAAATAAGGGAATCTCCCATCAGCCATCGAATCAAAAAGTATGGGCTTTTTACCTTTGGTAACTATACACGCGGCACCAAGACGGGATTGTAACCATGTCGATGGAGTAGCGATACCGCTATATTCATCGGAGATTAATATCTTTAAAGTCTTGCTTTTCTTGAACTTTAACAGCATTACCTCCAAATCTTCCACTCTGCCTTCGGCTGGGTCTTGTTCTACTAATTTACCAGAAATAGCGAGAGTAAATACCGCCGCCTGGATTTGATCGATGCCCCCTGGTAGTTCGATGAAATCTTCAATATTATCAACAATTGTTTTTACATCGTCCAAGATCATAGCGAAAGAGACTCGTTGATAACGGAACGAATTTGCTCGAGGATGTCTCGAGTTTCCTTTTGCTTTTCACGATATTCTTCCAGGAGAATTTCTGGTGACTCAATCGCATCAACGGGCTTGCGAGGATTCTTAATATCAAGGTTGTAGTTTCTTTCCTTGATTTCCTCAATCGAAACTTTCCACGCGTGGTCATTTTCTTCACGGTTGTTCCACCAATCTTTTTCAGGCACGAACTCTTCAACGGTCATTGGGTTCGTTGTCGAGTAACTTTTTTGCCCGGTAGGATATGGATGTTCGTAATACCAGACCTCCTTCGTTGGTCCACCTTTTGTAAAGAAAAGAAGGTTCGTGGAAATACTCGTGTATGGTGCAAAAACATTCTTCGGCAAACGAACGATGGTGTGGAGGTTGCATTCCTCAAGTAGCATCTTTTTGAGTGATGTTTTTACGCCTTCACCGAAAAGTGTTCCATCGGGAAGGACAACACCCGCGCGACCGTTTTCCTTCAAGAGTCGAACAATTAAAACCAAAAACAAATCGGCGGTTTCTCGTGTTTGGAATTCTTTTGGGAAATTGGACTCAATTCCAGGCTCTTCCGTACCACCGAATGGTGGGTTCGTTACGACACAGTCAACTCGATCCGCATCCGTGTAATCGCGAATTGCTTTCTCTAACGTATTACCACGTCGCATGGTAATAGGTTCTTCAATACCATGAAGCATCATGTTGGTAATGAGCAACATGAAAGGAAGCGGTTTCTTTTCAACCCCGTAAATACTTTTTTGAATGACGTGTTCGTCATCGACGGTCTTCACCTGCTTGCGCATGTGTTCAAGCGAGTTAACCAAAAATCCACCTGTACCAGTAGCAGGATCAAACACCGATTCACCGACTTTGGGATCAACTATCTCAACAATAAACTGCGTAACTGCTCGAGGCGTGTACATTTCTCCAAAATTACCCGCGCTCTGAAGACTTTTTAAAAGACGTTCGTAAATTTCATTAAACGCGTGACGATCCTTCGACGCATTGAAATCAATTTCATTGACCTTGTTGATGACCTGCTTCAGCAAAGTTCCTTTACGCATGAAGTTATATACGTCTTGAAATGCCATGCGCGTAAGATCTGTTCTGCGGTTTGAACTTTCTGGAAGTTCACGAAGAGCAGGAATAAGCTCCTCATTTACAAAAGTGATAAGTTCATCACCCGTACGTCCATCAAGCGGCTGTGCCCATGTTCGCCACTGATATTTTTCTGGAAGTGTCGGGACAAAAGTATCCTTACGAATTTCAAGCGCACGGTCCTCATCGTCGAGAATCTTCAGGAAGATCAGCCAGACTAATTGCGAGAGACGTTGAGCGTCTCCGTCAACGCCAACATCTTGGCGCATGATGTCTTGAATGGATTTTATCGTTGCAGGTGTAAACATAGGCTAGTGTGCGTAAACAACATCAAGCAGTTCATCGACCGCTTTGTTATAACCATCCTTTCCGCCAAACAGTGAAACCAACTCATAGTCCGTTCCAAGAGAACGGAACGGTTCCAGTGTGAGGATGCGTACACTTTCAATATCTTTCAAAATTGCATCTGCATATTTATCAAGAAGTGCTTCGAGTACCTCTCGAGCTTTGCCGCTATATTTATCGAGGTAATTTGATCGGCGTACCAAATCTGCGCGCTCTCGTTTCCTCATCATCTTCTTGTCGTACGCAACGTGAATGATGAGATCGAAAAGATCAAATTCGATACCTACTTGTTTCTGTAGTTCATCAAGCGGGATACCACTTGCATCGATCTGATCAATGATCGCCTGTCGGCGTTCAGCCGACTGCCATGCGTTAAAGAAACTATCGAGCGTCGGGTAATAGTTAAGAATGTTCTTCTTGGTGAAGTCGGTAAGCGATTCAGTAAGAAGCTTTCCATCAGGACCGAGATACTGCACCTGTTCCTTTACAACGGCGTACGGAACGTCACCAAGCGTATAGACATGTGGTCGGTCAGTCATTTCCGAACCATTCCCTTGAGATAAAATAAAGTCGACAAGTTTATCCTCCTCGGCCTTTTCTTCAATCGGAAGTTCGGATGGATCTTCTGCCGCAAGTTTTTCTGCAATATCATCATCTTCCTTTATCTCAAATACACGTTCAGCGAATCCATCAAATGCAGGATCAGCGAACAGTTTTGTTACGCCTTGAAAATCCATTACAGTAAACCACATCTTTCCTTTGTCTTCTCGAACACGAGTACCTCGTCCAATAATTTGTTTGAACTCGGTCATGCTCTCAATTGGCTTATCGAGTACGACAAGTTTGCATGTTTGTGCATCAACACCCGTGGAAAGCAATTGGGAGGTCGTAACGATGGTCGGATAGGTTTCTTCCGGATCAATAAAACGGTCAAGCTGACTCTTTCCTTCCTCGTCGTCACCGGTGATACGCATTACATATCGAGCATTCTTTTGTGCCTTTTCTCCGGCGGCGTTTACCAGCGCTGAGCGCATCCGCTCAGCGTGTGTTGTTGTACGACAAAAAACGATTGTTTTAGCATACGGATCGCCAATCGCATCTAAGTATTCAATGATCTTTTTTGCGATTGTTTCGTCGCGTTGAGGAAAGATGACGGTTTTATTGATATCTCCAAGTTCGTAAACTCGATCTTCAACGGGCACGCCACTATCATCAACTGTCCCGGCGGCAGGTCGCCAGCCAGTCACATCATTATCGAGTAGCACGCGCAAAACCTTGTAAGGCGCGAGGAAACCGTCATCGATGCCCTGCTTGAGGGAGTAGGTATAGACTGGCTCACCAAAATAATGCGTCGTACTTGTATCGGTCGTTTCCTTTGGAGTCGCGGTAAGTCCGAGATGTGTGGCGCTCGTGAAATAATCCAAAATTTCATGCCACTGGCCATCTTCTGAAGCACTTCCGCGATGACACTCGTCAATAACAATGAGATCAAAAAAATCCTTTGGGAGTTTCTTGTAGAGCTTTTCTTCTTCCGTTACACCGCTCATCGCTTGATAAAGACCAAGAAAGATCTCGTGCGACATCAGCGACCCGACATCAGAAAAGTTCTGACGTGAAATTTTTGTAAGTGCGTCACCGAAATGTTTCAAATCATTAATTTTTGCCTGATCAACAAGGATGTTTCGGTCTGCAAGAAAAAGGATTCGCTTTGCATTTCCAGACTTCCAAAGTCGCCACATGATTTGACCCGCTGTATAAGTTTTTCCCGTACCTGTAGCCATGACAAGTAATGCACGATTTTGTCCTTGAGAAATTGCCTCGACTACTCGATTGATGGCGATACGTTGAAAATAACGGGGGGATTTGCTCGCATTGTCGGTATAGTACGGCGTTTCCAAAACAGCGTGATAGGCTGATGACTTATTTCCTTTCCACGACGAATAAAGCGCGATCAAATCCTCTGGCGAAGGCAGCTCGTTAAGTGTCTGTTCGGTTTCTGAAGATTGACCCGTCCGATCGTGAAAAAGGAACCCCTTCCCATTTGTAGAAAAAACAAAAGGCACATCGAGTGCCGCGGCGTAATTGAGTGCCTGTTGCATTCCCGCACCGAGTGATTTGCCGATGTGCTTAGCTTCAATAATAGCAAGGGGAAAGTTCGGCTTGTACTCAAGTAAAAAGTCGACCTTTTTATTTTCGCCACGCTTCCATGTATTGCCACTAACGTGAATACGACCCAATGTATAGGGATATTCTTCACGAATTTGGATATCAGACCAACCAGCTTGTGTAATTGCTGGGCGAATAAGACGGCTTCGAGTTTCTTGTTCGTTCATAATTTCAATAAGATCATGCCAGGTCGGGGCACGCAAAGTGCATAAATTATCTCATATTTTCTCTAAAAAAACAAAAACCTTCTTTAATTTACAGAAATAGCAATTACGCCTATCATTTCATCTATTATGACTGATCAGTCACAAGGCTATTCCCTGAGAATCTTCTTTCCGGACAACTCGCCCGATGGCCTTTGGGTTGTTGATGAATCAGGATGGAACGGCTCTGCGCTAATCTGTCCTCGCAGTTTGTTGCATGAAAAAAGGAATCGCCCCGAGTTCTCGCGTCCCGGCGTGTACATCCTGACTGGTTCAAAAGATGGAATCATTGATCGCATCTATATCGGAGAGGGCGACCCTATCCTGAATCGAATAATTGAGCACAGTGCTAAAAAGGATTTTTGGACGAAAGTAGTTTGTTTTACCGCGAAAGATTCTAGCCTTAATAAGGCGCATATCCAGTACTTGGAGTCACGTCTTGTTGAAATCGCATCTAAGCTCAAAATTGTTGATTTAGAAAATGGAAATAATCCACAACGCCCCACAGTATCCGAACCAGATGAAGCGGATCTGGAATCGTTTTTGAAACACATCACGCGTATGGCTCCTGTGTTGGGAGTCAGCGCATTTGAAGAACCGATCACTACAACGCAGAACACTGATCTATATCTCGGCGGAAAAGGAGTACGAGCAACGGGTGCCGATACCGCGCAAGGTTTCCTCGTAAAGCGTGGATCTGAAGCGGTAGTCGAACAAACTCCATCGCTCCTTGAGTCTAGCAAGGAACTGCGTCGGCATTTATTGGATCAAGGAGTCCTGAAACTTGAGGGTGATAAATTCATCTTCCAGCAAGATTATGTATTTAGAGCCTCGTCTCCTGCGGCTGAAGTCGTTCTTGGAAGAAGCGAAAATGGAAGACGAGCTTGGAAAAATGTTGACGGCGTTTCTCTCGCTGATCTGGAAGAAAAAGAGCTCCCCGCGGCTTAGGAGGTTTTATGAGTGAAGAGGAGATGCCGAAAAACACAACGGAGTATCGCATCCTGATGCAGGCAGGTGATTATTTGCGACGCATTGGCAGTATTTTAATAGATACATTCAATGGTGATTTGATGTATATACCATCTCAAACAATTCTTTTAAAAGGTGGTTCGATGCGAGAACTCGATCATGTATCATTTCATGAATCTGGAAGAACGCATCTTAAATTTCGAGATCGTGGGTACGAGATGCTACCAACAAGATCTCCGATTAAGAAAGTTGGATATCAAGTCATGTTTAAGGATAATATTCACGATGCAACATCGTTACCATTGTTTAGAAAAAAGGTGAGGGA
>Ga0172379_10004454_pt1 | contig 20684 bp, 16 predicted proteins | sample GrowelOW334metaG_FD_119756 | JGI IMG/M metagenome (GOLD analysis project Ga0172379, IMG submission 119756) | Groundwater microbial communities from an aquifer near a municipal landfill in Southern Ontario, Canada - Groundwater well OW334 metaG | ecosystem: Environmental > Aquatic > Deep...
AATACGTTCAACATATCGACGACGACTGCATTTGTCGTGGCAGGCGCTGGAGTTACTGTCGCGAAACACGGCAACCGGTCGGTGTCGAGCCAGTGCGGGAGCGCGGACGTTGTGCAGGCGCTCGGCGTGAACATCGACATCCCACCGGAGAAAGTAAAGCGGTGCGTGGAACGCGTCGGAATAGGCTTTATGTTCGCTCCACTGTTTCATAGCGCGATGAAATTTGCGATCGGCCCGAGGCGCGAGATTGGAATCAGGACGATATTCAACATACTTGGGCCTCTTACAAACCCTGCGCGCGCTAACGTGCAGGCTCTGGGAGTCTATAAGCCGGAACTGACGGAACCGCTGGCGAAGGTATTAATGAATCTTGGCGCGCGCGCGGCGATGGTAGTGCACGGAGAGGGGAGTTTCGACGAAATAACGATAACAGGCGAAACGCGAATCTCGGAACTTAAGAACGGCAAAATCAGAACATATAACGTGAAGCCAGAGGATTTCGGGATGAAAAGAGCGACGCTGCGTTCGATCAAGGGAGGCGGCGCCGCCGACAACGCGGAGATAATCAGGCGGATACTCTCCGGCGCGAAAGGGCCGAAACGGGATGTTGTGCTGTTGAATTCGGCAGCCGCTCTTGTTGTCGCAGGGAAATCGAAGAACATGAAGGAAGGAATCAAGCTCGCAGCGCAAAGCATCGACTCCGGCGCGGCGATTCGCAAACTTGAGTTGCTGATAGTCGAAAGCAACAAGGATTAATCAAAACCGCTGTTATTCGGTGAAAGTGAGAACTGGCGTTAAGAAATGACTGCTACGAACGAAACGAATCAAGGCCGGTCGAACGGTTTGCTGATATTTCTGACGCTGATGATCTTTTACGCATTTTTCACGAATACATATCTGACTACGAATGACGCATCGCGATTCAGCATGACCGTTTCGCTTGCGACCGGCGGCGGGGGAGAGATTACGAATATTCTTCCACAAGTGATCTCAAAAGGCTGGAAGATCAAGGATTTCGCGGTCCACGACGGGAAAATATACAGCGACAAGGCGCCGCTCGGCTCTCTGATAGCGGTTCCGGTGTTTCTCGCGGCCACAGCGTTGGGATTCAAACCGCCGTGGGTGATTTACTTCGTGAGTCTTCTGACATCCGGCATGATGGCCGCCGGAACAGCGCTTCTGATTTACAGGCTCATCCCTATATGGAAGCGCGATGAACGGTTGCGGATTGTCCTTGCGCTTGCCTATGGAATAGGAGGCATGTCGCTTTTCTACGGAACGGTTTTCTTTTCATCCGCAATGACAGCATTTTGCGGATTCAGCGCGTTTTACTGTTTCGCCGTGTCGCCGCTCTCGAAACGCCCGGCGGCGCTCGCCGCGATCGGCGGATTTCTCGCAGGCGCCGCGATTCTCAGCGACTACTATGCCGCGATAACTGCGGTTTGCGTTCTTGGCTACGGAATTCTTGCTAACCAAAAAATGATTATTCCCATGATTCTCGGATTTGCGGTTCCAATAGCGATTCTATTCTACTACAACGAATTGGTTTTCGGCGCGCCATGGCCTCTGTCATACAAATATGCCAGCCTTTACGGAAGTTACCATGCGACAGGGTTTTACGGCGTAAACTTGCCTGGCAAGGACAGCGCCGCCCGGCTCGCATCGATTCTACTTGCAAAATGGGGATTCTTTTTTACGAATCTATCCGTAATATTTTCGATTTATGCATTCAGGAAATTTTTAGCGCTCAGACGAGAGTCATGCATGATTGTATTGATGTCTGCCGGATATTTGTTGCTTAACAGCAGTCTTAGCTGGTTCGACGCCTATAGCGCGCGTTTTTTCATGCCGCTTATGCCGTTTCTGATTCTGCCGCTGGCGTTTCTCGACTTCGGGAACCGGTGGGTTAGAAACGCGTTCTTTTTTGCGATGGGATTTTCGATATTGATAAATTTAGTCGGCGCTGATTATTTTCTGCCTGAATTTGTAGGCGAACAGAAACCTGGAATGCAGAATCTGGCGGCAATAATTTTAGCGCCGCATGGGATAAGAATCGGTTATTGGAACTTCGTGTTCCCTGCGATATTGGTTGGTTTGGTGTGGTTGACGGGTTTTAGAAAGAGAAAGCAGTTGAAGTTCCAATCTAATGATATTAGCGCTATGACTAATTAAGTCTCCCCGGGATAAGCGATGTATTCGAGAAAACATTATTTGAAGGTCCTGAACGAGGCCCAGGAAAGAATTTCATATCTCGGGCTGGGAACGCGCGCGCGCGTATGCGGGTTTCAGGTGAAAGACACAGATAGCGGCGAAGAAATCAAGTTCTACAATTTTGGGTGTGAATACAAAATCATCGATGGCGGCAAGCGGATCGTAAACGGGAACGGTCGTGAAATGCCGCTGCTGATGCGAGTCATAACAATGCATCATCTTATAGAAGCGAAACCGACGCCGATAACAGGAGCGCTTGCGCCGATTAGAAGCTTTCCGGGATTAGAATCATACGAAGCGACAATTAGGCGCAGGACGGAGGAAATATTGTTGCGAGCATTCGGGAATTCGCCTGAGCTACTGATGGCGTCAGCGGAGCGTTTGGGCGGCGTTGCGGTTAAAATGGGAGACTCTGCGGCGAGGATATATCCCTTGCCGAGATTGCCGATTGTCATAGTAATAAACAAATCCGGCGAAGGGCTGCCGGCGGGCGCTGCTTTATTGTATGACCGTTCGGCGTCCGAACTGCTGCCGCTCGAAGATATCGTTGTGCTCGCTGAACTCGTATCGAGGAAGATTGTGAATATAGCGAAGCAAAGAACATAGCAAAAACTCGCCTGTGACAGCGAGTTTCGCATTGATTTCAGAACAAAACAGATTAAATTATAAAGCTGATTCGGTGACTTCGACAATTTCGATATCGAAGTGGAGCGTTTTGCCCGCGAGCGGATGGTTGAAGTCGGCTAAAATCATTGTTTCGTTTGTCTCGACAACACAGAATGGGATTTCCTGCCCCTCTTTGTTGATCGCGGCAAGCTGATCGTCGACTTTGATATCCATATCGTCCGGGAAAAGATTGCGAGGTAGTTCCCGGATGAAGTTAGGGTCTTTTGCGCCGTAAGCGTTTTCCGGAGTCACTGAGAAAGATTTCTTTTCGCCTTCCTTCATGCCGACAACCGCTTCCACCATTCCGGGAATGATGTTCGGGTCGCCGATAGTGAAAACGAGCGGATTTTCGGCGTCGGACTGATCGATAACTATACCATCGTCAAGTTTAACAACGTATTGCAGGCTAACTGTTTTGCCGATTTCGATTTCTGACATAATAACAACCTTTCTTCTCTTATCCGCGACAATATATCAATGTGTCGGGGGACTGAGAACCACTTTTGGAAAAACCTTACTATTTTTTTTAGGATAATACAACCGGCCTGTAAATTCTATAAACAGGGAGGGAAATTATGATATTTCAGCGTTTTTCAGGTTTTTTTTGAATGCTTAACGTGTTGCGTTCCCAGAATACGCCGTCTGAGTAGCCCTGAATAAGAACGTCGCTATCGGCGGTTTTAAGACGTTTTTCGGCGAGACATGCGTATGAAAGGTCGGATTCTATGCCTGTATAGCGCCGGCCGAGTTTTTTCGAGACTACGGAAGTCGAGCCGGAGCCGAGAAATGGGTCGAATACTAAATCGTTGGGTTTTGAGCTTGCGAGAATGAGTTTTGCGATGAGTTTTTCTGGTTTCTGAGTCGGGTGGTCTGTGTTTTCCGGCATGGACCAGAAAGGCACGGTTATGTCGGTCCATAAGTTCGATGCGTAAGTAAGTCTGAAGCGTTCGCCGGGTTCGCCCGCCCAGTCTTTGGGCATTCCGGAGGAGTCGGTGTATGGCGCGAGAGTGCGGCGCTTGATTTTAACCGCGTCCGCGTCGAAATGATATTTTGCGCCGATTGTGCAGAACCAGATGTCTTCGAGACAGTTTTTCCAGTTTTGTTTAGCTCCGCGGCCTTTCTCGCGCTCCCATGTGATGCGGTTTCGGATAATAAAATATTTCTCCAGGACTTTTTGAAGGTCTGAAGACGAGCGCCAGTCGCAGCAAACATAAATGGAAGCGTCGGGTTTGAGAATGCGCGGCAGCATGGAAACCCACGAGTCTATCCATTCGGAGTAATCAGCAGGCCGTTTTTGTTTAAATTTAGATCCGTTGTAGTTTTTCGTGAGGTTATAAGGCGGGTCGACGACGCAGAGGTCGACAAACGAATCGGGAAGCAGCGGGATCGCATCGAACGCGTTTTGAAGAATTGTCTTGTTGACGATGCGCTCCGGAACGGCGTGTTCGCGAAGAGTGACAAGTCGCTTGGCGAATCGCTCGCGCTCGCACTCTGACAGCGTCAGCGTTTGATTGCGTCCGGCGCGTTTCTTATCTTCCATCTAATCGCTCCAATTACATCATTGACTGAGGGTGAACGTCTACCGCGATCATTCTCCGCGTTTCAGCGTCGAAGGAATCGTGGACGGATTGCGCGACGTTCAACAATTCTTTCAGAGCTTCGCTGCGAAGGAGAATGAAATAGCGGTAGCGGTTGTGCAACTTGAAGAACGGCGCCTCGGCTGGCCCGAGAATGCCGAAATAATTATTTTCAGAGATAGGTTCAATAGCTTTTTCCAGCCTGAGCCCGAGTTCGGTCGCGAGGTCGAGCGCCATCTTCTGGTCGTCGGAAGATATAGTGAAATTCACCATAATTGTATATGGCGGATAAAGCGCGTCGCGGCGTATTTCGAGTTCCTGATCGTAGAATTCACGGGAGTTCTGGATTTTGACGGCTTGAATCGCCGGGTGGTCCGGATTTAGAGTCTGAATTATGACGACTCCTGGAATGTCGCGGCGGCCAGCGCGGCCTGATACCTGCATCATAAGCTGGAAGGTGCGTTCGCTGGAGCGGAAATCAGGCATATTGATGATGCTGTCGGCGGAGACGACGCCTACAAGCGTAACGCCGGGAAAATCCAGCCCTTTGGCGATCATCTGAGTGCCGACGAGTATGTCGATCTCCTTTTCCTCGAATGCTGTGATAATGCGGTGGTATTCTCCTTTGCGCGACATAGTGTCGCGGTCCATTCTTTCTATGCGCGCGTCTTTAAGTCCGCGTTTCAACTGGTTATAAACGCGCTCGGTGCCGAAGCCGTAATATCGAAGCGCAGTTGAACTGCAGGAAGGGCATGCGGGCGGCACTGCCTCGCTAAACCCGCAGAGGTGGCATTTCATCGCCTGTTCCTCGCGGTGATATTTCATGGAGACAGTGCATTGCGGGCAAACGAGCGATTCTCCGCAGCGGAAGCACTGAACGAATTGCGCGTATCCGCGATGATTAAGAAAGATCATCGTCTGTTCGTTCTTTTCGAGGTTGCTCTTTATTGCGTCGACAAGCAGCGGGCTGAACATCGATGTGGTGCGATTAGATTTAACTTTTCGCATATCCACCACTTTGATTTCAGGCAGTTGGCTGAGGCCGACGCGGTTGGGAAGGAAAAGATATTCGATTTGTTTTTCGTGTGCGAGGCGAATCATTTCGAGCGATGGAGTGGCGCTGCCGAGCACGACCGGGCAGCCGATCAGCTTAGCGCGGTGGATGGCCGCCTCTCGCGCGTTGTATCTCGGTTGGCTTTCCTGCTTGTATGCCGCTTCGTGTTCCTCGTCGACAATAATCAGGCCGATGTCGCTCAGCGGCGCGAAAACAGCGGACCGCGCGCCTATTACGATATCAGTGTCGCCGGATGTGATTCTGTTCCATTCGTACATGCGCTCCGTCATGGACAGTGAGCTGTGCCAAACGGAGATTCGGCCGGCAAAGCGGCGCAAAAACCGAGCGATTATCTGAGTGCCGAGCGCTATCTCGGGCACAAGAATAATTACTTTTTTCTTATTTTCGATGCAACAGCGAACGGCATGCATATAGATTTCAGTCTTGCCGCTGCCTGTCACGCCTTCAAGAAGAAACACTTTGTGTTTAGGCGGATTGATATTCGCGCAAATTTCTTTATATGCGTGTTCCTGAGTAGGATTGAGAACGAAGTGATCTTCAGCGCCGCAGTCGCCAGAGGATTCCATGTTCTTCGGGACATAATCGATCGCAATCAGGCCCTTTTTTTCAAGTTCCTTAATCGTCTGCATGCTGGCGCCGGTGATCTCGATCAGGCTATGCGTTGTCAATCCTCCGCCTTCGTCGAGCAGCGTGCGCAACACACGCCGCTGCGAGGGCGCGTTCTTGAAATCGGCGAAACCGCTCTCCTGCGCGAGTTTCAAAGCGTCGTCGAGAATCACGACATATTTTTCGAGCGCTGTTCGGCGCTGAAGGTCCTGAAAGGAACTTGTGTCTATTCCTTTTTTGCTCATTTTCTTGTGAAACGGGAAAGCGGTTTCCAAGACGTGGTTGAGCGGGCAGAGGTACATTCTTGAAATCCAGATGCAAAGGCTGAGCAGATCGCGTTGCATCGTCTTGAAATCATCTACTATGCCTTCGACGGGTTTTAGCGCTCTGTCTGGTTTTACGTCAGATATTCGAACTACCATGCCGAATATGCGGCGTTTTCCGAACGGCACAAGAACCATTGACCCGATCGTCACGCTTTCGCGCAGATTTTCCGGCACGACATAGTCGAAAGTCTTCTCGACGGGAACGAGAAGCGGCGAAACGGATACATATCTTTCTCTTAATGGCATTGTTTAATGTAGGGCGCAGCATCCTGCGCCCCTACCCGTGAATTGCTCTATTTTATGATTTTACCATATAGATCGTATTCTTCGGCGTCTTGAATGATAACTCGCGCGAAATCTCCGGCAGCGGCGACGCCTGTGAAATATATGAGTCCATCGATCTCAGGAGCGTCGCGGTACGATCTGCCCGCACCATAAGTTTTTTTGCGTTTAGAAATTCCTACTTCCCTCGCTATTGATATTTTTTCACATTCGACGATGATTTCGAGTTCTCTCCCGACAAGTTCGCGGTTCTTCTTAAGTGATATTTCACTCTGAAGTTCCATAATTGCTTTGACTCTTTCGTTTTTGACAGATTCAGAAATTTGGCGCGGCAAAACTGAGGCCGGCGTTCCGGGTTCAGGAGAATATGCAAAAGCGCCCAGTCGGTCGAATTCCGTTTCTTCCATAAAGCGCAGCAAACGGTTGAATTGAGAGTCTGTCTCTCCGGGGAATCCGACCAATACAGTTGTACGGAGACAAATGCCGGGGACATTTTCTTTTAGAAGCGCAACTGCGCGCCTGACTGCGTCCGAGCCACCGCGCCGGTTCATAGCAGTCAGTATTTTGTCGTCGATATGCTGTATAGGTATATCGAGATAGCTGCAAACTTTAGGAATGCCCGCTATAGCCTCCGCAAGCTGTTTGTTCACCCGTTCAGGATAGGCGTACATCAGCCGAATCCAGTGTATTCCGTCGATATCCGAGAGGCGGTTAAGGAGGGCGGGAAGGGCATTGCGAATTTTCAAATCGGTTCCGTATCTAGTTGTGTCCTGAGCGACAAGAATGAGTTCGCGAACACCTATGGCAGCGAGCGATGCGGCTTCCTGAAGGAGGGAATCGGGAGTCCGGCTTCTGTATGCTCCGCGCAAGGATGGAATGGCGCAATAGCTGCAACGGTTCGAACATCCTTCGGCAATTTTCAGATAGGCGGTCCAAGGAGGCGTCGCGAGAAGGCGAGGATGTCTGTGGTCGTGTAGGAAATTCTGAGGGCTAAAACTTTCCGAACATTCAGTTTCGAGCAGTTCGACTATTTCAGGATACGATGACGTGCCGACGATCAGATCAATCTCCGGGAATTCGTCGAAAAGAGCGCTGCGTTCGCGCTCGGCGAGGCAGCCGGCGACGACGAGCAAGCCTGCCTCCCCTGAACTTTTCAGCGCTGCCATCTCGGAAATAACCGATTTGGATTCGTCGACTGCGGCGCTGATGAATCCGCATGTGTTGACGATGATTATGTCAGCGTCCGCTGGTTCGGAGGCAATGGCATATCCCGCTGTCGCGAGAGCGCCGAGCATCACTTCAGTGTCGACGAGATTCTTGCTGCATCCGAGGCTGACCGCCGCGACGGCAGGAGCCTGTTTTCGTCGGTTGCCCGGTTTTTTGTCAGAAATTTGTTTCTTAGCCATTTTACCCTTCAAATTTTGAACCGAATTGTAATGCCGCCCGTTCTCCGGGTCAAACATGACTGCATATTATGGGAATGCCGATGGTTTATTTTTTTGCGCCGTTGAAGTTTTTTGTGAGAGTGGCGGTTGTGCCTTTTTGAGAAAATCTGAAATCGACTTTAGAGAGCATCTGGCGCATGAAAAAGATTCCGCGTCCGTTAGGCTTATTAATTCGTTTAGGTTCTCTGGGATCGCCGATTTCTGCAAGTTCGAAACCGCTGCCCTGATCTTTGACGGTGAGAACGACTTTTTTCTCGAACGCTTTAAATGTAATCTTTACTAATTTATCGGGATTGTCAGCATTGCCGTGGTGCATTGCGTTGATTGTAGCTTCGATAAGACAAAAGACAATGTTCGCGCGCTCTTTTTCGCTCAAATGGAGAGACGCAAGACGCGATTCAATGAACTCACGCACCGTTGATAGGTGTTCAGTGCGGCTTGATATTACCAGTTCGTCTTCCATGCGCGCCTTAATGAAAAGGTAACTGCGATTATTTAATGCAATTTCTTATTTTGTTAAAAAACGACTTTAATCCGAATTGACAGCAATTATATTTGCAAATAATCCGTATGGCAATCAGAAGATCAATTTATATAAGCCCGGAAAGCTTCAGTCTGAAACGGCGAATAGCGTGGCGGATTGAAAAGTAGACAAACTGCGACGCGCTCCGAAAGTCGGTCATCGGAGAAGGCATCCCGTAGGAGAGAGGCAGCCAGAATAAAAGCTTAGCGGCGGCGACAGGGCATCCGCCTACTTTGCGAACGCGGCGCGCTTCGAGTTTTCCTTCGACTTTTGTGCAGTCGCCGATAAGAAAAACTGTTTCGCCGGGGTGAATGACGTCGCCGGGATAGATTCCGGTGACAATGGCGCCGGGGCGGGTTTTGCTTACCGAGCCGGGACGCCGTTTATCAACGGTGCCGAGGCAGCCCTTAACTGCGGCGAGACAGCCGCCGTAGCAGAACTGGCCGCGGTCCGGCGCGTCTCCGCAATAGAAAGCCAGAGGGGTTTCTACTTTTTGAATGTCCTGATATTCGCTGACAATGTTTTTTGTTTTTGAGGCGAGTTCGTCGAGTGGGTAATCGCCAGCGATTTCAATCTCGTCGAGACTGATTGTTCCGTATCCGCGTTCGTTGGCGATTCGCAGATGAGCGATGTCCTCGGGTTTGTAACCGAGAGCGGCGCCGGCGACGGCGTCGGCGGCGAGTGGATCGTTTGAAACGAGAATCAGGCAGAGCGGAAACCCCTGCGGGGCGCTCTCGAATCCATGCCCTATGACGGTAGCGTCCGTCACAACAGCGTCCGGATAACCAACTTCGAGAAGGTCGACGATTTTATCGTTCAGGCGGTCGTCGTGGCAGACCATCCGGTCGCGATGCTGCAGTATCCCGATGTTCAGCTTGAGAGCGTTGGTTATTTCGCAGCAGATATGGTATTTCAATTTCGGCGCCCAGATTTTAAAGTCTGCGTCGAGAATGCTGTGCGCGGCATGGAATCCTTTATGGCAGACTGACTTTTTCAGTTCGATCCAGGACGCGCGGTCTTCGTTGAAATCAATTAACTCAACATTCATTTTGCGCGCGAAACTGTCGTACCCGGCTTCATGCATAAAAAGGCCCGGTGGAATGCCGAAACCGCTCGATTCGCCTATGGTGATGTGCGACACGCCGGAGTTTGACCGTAGGTCGCGGACAATTCCCTCAACGACGCCGGGATGCGTGTATGAATGGTGAATGTATGCGCGGTTTGCTGTCACAACGTTGGGTTTGATGAGAACGCGCCCTCTGGGGCGAATGCCGAGTTCGGCGAAGCACTCGCGAACAATAGCCTGAACGCGTTCCGGGTCGGGATCGGCGCAACGCCGCAGAATTACTTTTGGTTCATGCATAATGTCACATCGCTTATTTGTATTTGATGTCTACTGAAAACTCGCCGCTTGAAGGCGGAATGCTGACAGTGAATGTTTTGTCGGTTGCGCTGTATTTGCTGATCGGTTTCGCTTCAATTCCTTTTAATGTAACCGTTCCATCGCCGGGAGCGTGGTGAACGACAATTTCATAGGAACGGACGGATGGCATCCCTTTGTAAGAACCTTTTGGTTTGCCGACTCCGACCGAAACGGAATTGCCTTTGCTTTCAGCTTCGAAGCGCGTAATTGCGAACTCGTTTTTATCGTAGTCGTTGGTAATTCCGTCGTCTTCATAAAGGTTGTAGGAAGATGGCGTTGAAGCCGGATAGTAATGAATCGTGAGCGGATCGGTTTTCTTTTCGCCAGTGTATTGCATAACAGGCCCCATCGGAATAATCGCGCCTTCCCGAACGAAGATCGGCATTGTATTGAGATCGACGGGAACAGAAATGCGTTTTGGACCCTCAATTATGCGTTCATCCCATAGATAAGTCCAGCGGCCGGCAGGTAGAGTGACGGGTTTCTTTTTCGCGCCTTCGTCGGTAACCGGCGCGATGAGCAGTTCGTGTCCGTAAAAAAACTGTCCGTTCAGACTGATGTCTTCGCCTGGAGCTTCCATGAAAGTCGGGCGCATGATCGGGGCGCCGGATTTATGCATCTCATAAAACAGCGAGTAGAGATATGGCGCAAGCCGCATTCTAAAGTTAATATATTTTTTGCAGATTTTTTCAGCTTCTTCGCCGAATGACCACGGTTCTCGTACGGTGTGGGTTCCGTGCGAGCGGAAAATCGGAGAGAATGAGCTGAACTGAATCCATCTCGTGTAGAGTTCCGGCGACGGCTGATTGTGAAAGCCGCCGGTGTCTGAGTTCCAGAGAGCGAGCCCGGACAAACCGGTGTTGAGCGCGATCGGTATCTGAGCGCGCAGATGCGCCCATGATGCCACGACGTCGCCGCTCCAAACGCTCGTTCCCCAGCGCTGGCTGCCGGCGAAACCGCTGCGGCTCATCATCAGGCAACGTTCGTTCGGGAAATCTTTTTCGTACAAGTCGTGTATAGTTTTGTTCATGAGGAACCCTTGGAGATTGTGGCCGGCTTCGAGTTTGCCTATGTTATATTTCATCCCGTCGTATTCATTCTCAGGCTCGTTGAGGTCGGTCCACCAGCCGTCTACGCCTGTGAGGTGAATCGCCTTTATTTTATCGGCGAACCATTTTTGAGTGTCACCGTTCGTGAAGTCGAGAAGCGCGGCTTTTGCGCCCCAGAACGGGAAGATATAATCCTTGCCCTCGGCGTCTTTAGCGAAAAGTTTTTTATTAAAAGCGTCCTGAAAGTTTTTGCTGGTTGTAAAAACGTATGGTTCGGTGATAACGATAGTTTTAAAACCCGCGTTTTTTATTTCTTTCATTAATTTTTTCGGGTCCGGAAAGTTGACGAGATACCAGGAAAGGTTGCCCATTGTTCCGAACCAGTCGAGATCGAATATGAGAGTGTCGCATGGGATATTTCGTTCCCGGAAGTTGGTAATGAGCCAACGGTAGTCGGTTTCATTATGATAACCGAAACGGGATTGCATGTAACCGGTTGCCCAGCGGGGCGGGATGGGAGCTTTGCCTGTGATGTTAGTGTAGCTGTCCAGCATCTTGAACGCATCGGGAGCGTCGAATATGTAGAACCTGATCGGTCCGCCGGCGGCGCTATAAACGATCTTTTTGCCGAAAGTGAAATCTGCTTTCCACGGGTTGTCGATGAAAAGGCCGTATCCAACAGGGTTATAAAACAAAGGAATGCCCAAGTCGGCGGGCGGAACATGCCGGTTCCATATTTTTCGTTCGCCGCCTTTGTAATCCATTTTGATAGGCGCGCCTATCGGGTCTGGTAGTTGCTCGCCGAGTCCGAGGAAGGAGTCGCCTTTTTCGCGCATGAAAGAGAGGGTGTATGAACCGTCTTCGCGCCACTCGATTCCGTCGGGAACGAGGTGAAGAAGCGTCTTATCGCCCTTAATCAATTCAAAAGCGAATGGCTTCTCGGAAATCCTGACGGTCATCTCGCCGGCAATGACCGTCCCTGCGGCGCGGTCTTGTCTTGCATCGAGCAAAACTGGGCTTTTTTCAAGTGTTAGCGGCGATTGAGCGCCCGCCGCAATTCCTTGTCCCGATGCTTCGATGCGCAGGATGTTGCCTTCGAGAAAACTCATCTCGATGTTCGCGCCTTCACATTGGAAGACTGCCTTGTTGCCGGCTGCTCGCCAGTCGGTCACGTTGCCGATCGAAGCGGCTTGAGCTATTGAGGCTGTTAGAATTAATACGGCTGCAAGGGCGATTGTGCGAAACCTTCGGTTCATTTCAGGCTCCTCGTAGTGAATTCTTCAAATGCAACGATATGAATATAACCGAAATTGCAGGATATTCAAAATGAAAAGTTCCAAAGGGTCGTTTATATGTGCAGTTCGATGATGTCTTTGTCATGCACTATGTAGTCCCTTTGGACTTTCTGACCGTCAAATTTTTCCGAGCCCCAGATGCGGGCATATTTCAGGCTTGCGGCAAAATCGTTATGAACGGTTCGAGCGACGTCCATTACCGAACTGCCTTCCGGAAGCACAAATGGCGAATCCATATCGGGCTGGCGGCCGGGGATTTTAGAATATACGCGCAGGATGTTGAGCGACGCAAAAACCAAACGGCGCATCTCTTCAAGTCCGTCGCCGGCGGTCGCAGAGATGGGAATGACGGGCAAATCTGTTTTAGCGGCTTCCCTGAACGCGTTAAGAAGAATGTCGTCCTCGTCGAGATCATATTTGTTTGCGAGCACGAGCGCTTTTTTGTATGCAACTCCGTATTCAATAATCTCGTCAGTCCTTTCGGGCGCAAATTTAATTTTTCTTGAAGCGAAAATACTAATAATTTCATTGAACTGAGCGACGGGGTCAGAGTCTGTGAGGTCGACAACGCAGAGAGAGAGGTCTCCGTTGCGAGCGAGATTGGAATGGAATTGCTCAAAGTGGTCGGAAGTGACCGGCGAAGTGTCTATGAGTTGAATCTGAATATCTTCATAGTCCATCATGCCGGGAAGAGGCCGCGAAGTCGTGAACGGGTAGGGAGCGACATCGGGGCGCGCGTTGGTGAGCGCAGCGAGAATTGAGGATTTGCCGCAGTTGGGAGGACCGAGCAAGACAGCCTGTCCTGCGCCCTCGCGTTCGATACGAAAAGGGTCGCCGCGCTTGCCTCCGACTTTGTCGTCCATTTCGCGCAGCTTGCTTAGTCGCCGTTTCAGGTCGCCCTGAAGGTGGTCCGTCCCTTTATGCTTAGGGATGACCGCCATCATGTGCTCGATCGCAGCGATCTTCTCGTCGCGAGTCTTCGCTTCGCGGAACGCTTCTTCCGCTTTTCTGTATTCTGGCGTCAGATTTGCCGGCATTGTCTGCGTTTACTCCATAAGTACAATAAAGACTTCATAAATGTTACCATAAAACACTCCCGGCGGTCTATTATTCCGTTTGCAATGCGCTTCTAACGCGCATCGACGTATATAAAGCTATAAAACGAGGCGCTTGATATTGATGGCGCATTCAAACTAAAATCCTTTAAAGCATTGATACAAATGTTTCTAAGAGGAATCGAGTGAAAACAAAAGAAATCATTGTTAAGCCCAAAGGCGGCCGCGAATATCCGATACGAATCGGCGCAGGAGCTGTGAAGAGCGTGGCTGTCGAGGCGCGCGCTATCTCGAAGAGTTGCCGCGCGCTGGTTGTGACCGATAAGAATGTTGCGAAGTTTCACATCGACACTTTGATGAAGTCGCTCCGCGCGGCCAGGATAGATGCTGAAGCGGAGATAATTCCATCGGGAGAGCGTTATAAGAATTTCAGCGCATATCAACGTTTGATTAGCCGGCTTGCGTCTATCGACGACACGAGAGATACGATAGTTATAGCGTTTGGCGGAGGCGTTGTAGGCGATCTCGCCGGATTCGCCGCAGCTTCCTATCGGCGAGGGATTCCTCTGATTCAAGTTCCGACGACGCTGCTCTCATGCGTGGATTCGAGCGTCGGAGGCAAGACCGGGTTCGATCTGCCGGAAGGCAAGAATCTTGTCGGCGCGTTTTACCAGCCGCGAGCGGTTGTCGCCGATCTTGATTTTCTCATTACGTTGCCGAAGCGTGAACTCAGAGCCGGAATGGCTGAAGTAATAAAATATGGTTTCATAATGGACGCGCCTTTTGTCAGCGAACTTGAAAGCGAAATGGACAAAATGCTTGAGCTCGATCGCGAAGCAATGGCCGCCGCTGTGGAGCGCTGCTGTCGCTTGAAGGCAAAAGTCGTCGCCGCTGACGAAAGAGACGACAGAGACATTCGCGCAATTCTGAATTTCGGGCATACTTTCGCGCACGCTATCGAGGCTGCGTGCGGTTATCGCAACTGGAGGCACGGAGAGGCGGTGGGTGTTGGGATGGTTTGCGCCGCCGATTTGTCGGTAATACTTGGGCTGCTGAAAAGTGATGATGCCGAGCGGATTGAAAGACTCGTTATAGCAACCGGTTTGCCTGTGACGATCACAGGAGCCAAACCGGACGAACTTTTGGAATTCATGACTAAAGATAAAAAAACAAAAGGCGGCAAACTGCGGTTTATTCTATTGAATCGTATCGGGAGGGCGTTTGTTTCTGACACTCCCGGAGTAAAAGACATCAAGGAAGTATTAAATAAACGTATATATTGAATTTAATTAAATATTTCTAATAAAGAGATGTTCTAAGTTTTCTTCTCTTTTTTTCGCATGGAAGGGAAAAGGACGTTGTTTAGGATAAGCCTGTAGCCGGGGGAATGGATGAAATGAGAAATTTCCGTAGGTTTCTCGCCGACGAGATGCGCGAAATCCTCAGGGTCGTGGCCGCCGAGGAAGGTATAGCTGCCTTTCCCGACATTGCCGTGTATGTATTTAACTCGGTCGGTTCCGGGCGTTTCGGCGAGGACGACGACGTCGTCTTTTAGCAAACTGCGGCGGAAGGCTGTAGTCTGACCGAGGAAGTCGTGGAACAGCGGCGCGTGGTTTTGAACGAAGATGGAAAGAGCGGGATCCTGTTTCGCTGAAAATTCGAATAGTTCGACATCAGGCACAAGTCGCGGATCGTTTATGTTCGGTGGCGTGACGTCGATATCTGAAACCTCATATACATAAGCATCAGTGATAATTTTGAAATCTTTGAAGGCGAACGTTCTGTCGAAATTCAATTTGTTCTGCGCGTCGGGAGTAATCGGTGTGCCGTCAATTTCCTGCGGAACGATGTCGATTCCGACCGCCGAGAGTGCGATGTCGAAACTATCGGGCGCAGAACACATAGCGAAAAGAAAGCCGCCGTTTTCAACGTATGCTCTGATCGCGAGAGCGACAGAGCCTTTCATTTTCTGAACGGAATCAAACCCGATTTTTTTTGCGATCTCGTTTGCGTCCTGAACCGTTTTGATATACCAGTCGGCGTTTCTGAAATTGGCGTAAAATTTACCGTACTGTCCGGTAAAATCCTCGTGGTGCAGGTGAAGCCAATCGTAATCCTTGAGTTTGCCGCCGATAACTTCAGAGTCCCATACAGTGTCGTATGGAATTTTCGCGTATTCGAGCGACATACGGACAGCGTCGTCCCACGGTTCGTTGCTCGGTGGGACATAAACCGCTATCTTGGGCGCTTTTTCAAGCAGAACCACTTCGGCGTTAATGTTTTGGATTTCGTCATATATTCGGTTGACGGTTTCAGGCGGCAGAACTTTATAAGAGACTCCGACGAGCGTTGCGCGGTCGCGAATCAACTGTGAGTCATCGACAAGAAAAGAGCCGCCGCGATAGTTTAAAAGCCATTGCGCCTTAAATCCGTGTTCGGGTTGAAGGCACCAGTATGCGACGCCGTAAGCGCGAAGGTGGTCGGTTTGTTCGTTGTCCATATATATGAGAAGCATTGGGCCGGCGGCTTTCAAAACTTCGGCTTTTGCATGGCGAGGCGCGCATAACGCAAAAGCGAACAACGCTATGAAAATCAATGTAATTTTAGATTTCATTTTCCTTCCGTCCCGAACGAGCAATAATTATTACAAAACAACAACTTTAATTCATTATATAGTATAAACAAAAACATTTCGCCAAGAAGAGCATGTTGAAAAAGACAAGGTTGAGTAAATCCCATGTGGTAGGAAAGAGATTTGACGCTTTCAAAAGCATCGAATTTCGAGGGCGTCATATTCTCGCCGGAGATTACAGCTTGTCAAAAACGGAGTCCCCTTCTATGATAGGATACGGAGAAATAAATATATGAAACTGATATCAAAACTGGTTTTGATTGCTTTAATCTGCTGCGTGACAACAGCGGGCGCCGCCGGAATCAACGTGGATGAGAAAATTGCCGAGTCTGAGAAGCTCGCCATTGAAAAGAAATACAGCGAGGCGATTAAGGCGCTTGAAGAAGCCGAAAAGCAGGCGTCGGGCGCCGATCTCGCGAGAATCCATGAGGCGCGCGGATCTGTCTACAAGGCAAGCGGCGATCTTGTAATAGCGATAGATGAATATGAGCAAGCGGTCAGTTTATGGGATGGCGACGCTTGCGCCCGGCTGGGACAGGCTCTTTTTTACGAGTCAATCGGCGAACCTGGCGTTGCGCTTTCAAATGCTGAGTTAACGCTCGAAGCCGGTTGCGAGCAGCCGGAGCTTATGCTTCTGCGAGGTCGTCTTTTTATGTGGCAGGACGATCCAATCGACGCGATAGATTATTTCTATGAAGCGATCAATGACTCGAATCAGCGGGCGGAAACGCTTCGAGAAGTAGGCGGCGCATACGTGATGCTCGGATTTCCTGACGTAGCCGCAGCCTATCTCGAAGAAGCGCTTAAATCCGAAGAAGATGATAGCGATGCGCATTCGCTTCTTGCTGACGCTTATTCTATGACAGGCAGGTTCGAGAAATCGCTCGAACAATACCGTCGCGCAATTGCGATCGACCCGAATAGTTTTATCGCCGGAAATAACTACGGGTACACGCTTTTTATGATGGGGAAACCTGACGAAGCGCTCGCGGTTTTTAATGATCTGAACAAGGAGAAGCCTACGCCGTATTCGCTCTGCAACGTAATGGAAGTGAATGTTTTCAAAGGAAAATATGACGAAGCGCAATCAGCAGGCCGCCGATGCGTGGAGGAAATCGGAAAGAGCCCCGGTTTATCCAACTTCGAGCGGTATTACATGAACTCTGCGGCTCGGGCAGTCAAACTATTGCATGAAGACCGCCAGGCTCTCCATCCGATGACACAAATGGATCTTGCGCGGCAGTATCTTAAAGACAGCGACCCCACAAATGCGCTTGCGGCGGTCCTTGTCGTGTTGATGATGGAACCGAAAAATATCGATGCGCTGATGGAGGCTGGCCGTCTCTATTCGCTGCTTGGAGATGTTTCGAAATCGGGTTCGTTTCTGAATCTCGTTATCGGCCTGTCGGGCAACGACAGAATGACTGCAGGCGAAGCTCGTCGTATTCTCACGCAAAATGCATATTTATCATTCGGGAATATGAATTCATCGCCTGTCTGGTATCAAAGCGCCAAAAAGAAATAATGTTCTCAAGCCGCTTTTCAATGGCGACTCCGGGATATTCATTGGATGCAATGCAATGAGCGAGTCTTATGACATCGGGCCGATCCGTCCTCCGAGCGAAGCCGGAAGTTTGCTGATACGCGTCAGCCGCAACTGTCCTTGGAACAAATGCGAGTTCTGCAATGTATATAAAGGTTCGAAATTCGAGAAAAAATCCGTTGCGGATGTGAAATGCGACATAGACAAGGCCGCGGCATTCTACGGCCGCCGCTCGTCTATTATTGAGACGGCTTTTCTTCAGGATGCTAACGCAATTCTAATGAAAACGTCTGAACTGGCGGAGATCATTCGTTATCTGCGGGAGAGATTTCCGACTATTAAAAGGATCACGACGTATGGACGCGCACAGACTGTCTCTCGAAAAACCGTATCCGAGCTTAAGGAACTGAAGGAGGCTGGTCTGGACAGGATTCACATGGGAATGGAAACCGGATACGGGCCGTTGCTCGATTACATACAGAAGGGCGCCACTCCTGAGCAGATTATTGATTCAGGACGCAAAATCCGGGAGGCTGGCATATCCCTAAGCGAATATGTTATGCCCGGACTCGGAGGGAAAGCGATGTCGCGAGAACATGCGATTGAAAGCGCCCGAGCGCTCAATGCAATCGATCCCGATTTCATCAGGTTAAGAACTTTCACAATCCGCAGGTATACGCCACTATATGACAAATACGAAAAAGGGGAGCTTGTCCTTCTTTCAGACGTTGAAATTGCGAAAGAGATACGCTTATTTATTGAAAACCTCGATGGTATAACGAGTGCGTTAGTGAGCGACCACATGATGAATCTTTTGCAGGAGGCGCAGGGCGAACTTCCGCGCGACAAGGAGAAATTAATCGGAGTATTTGACCGATTTCTCGCGCTGCCGGATGAGGATAAAACGCTATTTCAGGTCGGCGCGCGGCTTGGCTGGTTCCGTGAACTGGACGATATGGCGGACCCATCGCGGCGGGCTCATATAATTGATATTATCAGTAAGATAAGCGCCCAGATCGCATCTTCCGGCGGGAACATGACGGTTTCTGATTTCCTCCGCGAAGCGATGATGGAAGTTATTTAATATGAAATCGTTTGCGAGACGATATTTTCAGGTTAATCATGTTCTCGATCGTCATATCTTTTGGAATAAATGATGGCGTTTCAGTGTCGAAAGACGAGTCGGGGAGAATCAAACCGCTATTCGATTCAATAAGTTTTTCATATATTGCCGTGCCGGGGTAGGGCGTGAAATATTCGAAAGTAGAGTGTCTGAGATTCAGGCTTCTTGCGAATTCAATTGTTCGTATCGCTTCATCAAAGGTTTCTCCGGGGATTCCAAGAGTGAAGACGCCGTGAGCGAGAATTTTTGTATCGTTCGTCATTCTCACCGCGCTGCGCGACTGCTCGATTGTGAATTCCTTTCCGAGTGTGTCAAGATTCTTCTGAACTCCTGATCCAAGTCTGAAAAGCAACTGTTTGCATCCAGCGCGATGCATCAGTTTAAGTATTTCCGGCTTAACTTCGGCCACGCTGGTATTCGCGACCCACGTAAGATCGATTTTCCTACTTATGACGCTTTCGCATATTCCCTGAGTTCGTTCAGGAAAATATAGAATTGATTCGTCTATGAAATATATGTCTTTTACGTTGTGATAGCGGTTCAGCCAATTGATTTCTTCAAGAATGTGTTCAGCCGAACGAAGACGCGTTTCAGACGGTAATGTTGAACAATTCAAGCCGTTATTCGCCCCTCGGGAACCGACTATCGAAGCGTGCGGCTTGCGTGAAGAATATCCCGGCGCCGGGCGGTAGCGGAAAGGATCAACGAGTTCCCACGCCGGAAACGGCAGCTTGTCGAGGTCTGTCGGGGGCCGGCGTTCGCCAGTGAAAACAATTTCGCGGTCTTGTTTTATATACAGACCAGCTACATTTATCCATGAAGAGCGATAATCGAATATTTTTGCCCATTCCCGGATTGATTCCTCAGCCTCTCCTGCGAAAACCACATCTGGCGCAGAATCGTTGTGCAAAATACTTTCAGTATTGTGAGACGCGTGGAAGCCGCCGACAATGAAAGTTGTCTTGGGGCGCGAAGCGCGCATCGCGCCAATCGCGTCGGTATTATGTTTCCAGTTAGCGGCATAGCTTGTGAATCCGACACAGTCAGGCTGCGAGATTGCGAATTGCGGCATGTATGTTTCGGGTTTGCCGGCGACCGCCTCGATATACTCCACCTCATGCCCGTCGATCTGCAATCCGGCGGCGAGATAGAGCAGGGGAAGGCAAGGTTGTTCGCCTGCGAAGTTGCGGTTAACGATTCGTTTGCGATTGAGCAAATTGAGATGGATAAGTTGAATCTTCATTATGTATATCAGATATTGACGTATGCGACGGGATCTTTGAGGCCGGCGTCGGCGAAGCCTTTGAGACGCAGGCGGCAACTGTCGCAAAGTCCGCAGGATCGGCCTTGCGGATCAGGATCGTAGCAACTGTGAGTAATGGAGTAATCGACGCTGAGTCCGGCGCCTTTGAGGATGATGTCGCTTTTGGACAACCCTGCTATAGGCGCGTGGATCCGGATTGGATCGCCCTCGTCGCCACATTTTGTTCCAAGCGCAGCCGCTTTTGCAATCGCATCTATGAACTGAGGGCGGCAGTCAGGATAGCCGCTATAGTCGACCGCGTTGACGCCTATAAAAAGATCGCGCGCGCCACGGTTTTCTGCAAATGCGATGCCGAAAGAAATAAAAACCAGGTTTCGCGCGGGAACGTATGTGACGGGTATGCCGGGTTGAACGCCTTCTTTCGGCACCGGGATATCGTCAGTTAAGGCGGAGCCTTGAAAAATGCTTGTGTCGAGTTTGACGACAGTGTGGCGAGCCCCGAAGAAATCCGCGACCCGGTGGGCTGCTTCAATCTCCCGCAGGTGTCGCTGTCCGTAGTCGAATGAAAGCGAAAGAAGTTCGAAACCCT
>Ga0172379_10004455_pt1 | contig 20683 bp, 20 predicted proteins | sample GrowelOW334metaG_FD_119756 | JGI IMG/M metagenome (GOLD analysis project Ga0172379, IMG submission 119756) | Groundwater microbial communities from an aquifer near a municipal landfill in Southern Ontario, Canada - Groundwater well OW334 metaG | ecosystem: Environmental > Aquatic > Deep...
CCGTATCCGCGGTTTAATCTCGCGTTGCTGATGTTCCTGGCAGGGATTCCTTTCCGCGTGGGAACTGGATACCGGTGGTATTCATTCTTTTTTAACAGGAAAATCTACGAACACCGGAAGGATGGACGGAAGCACGAAGTGGAATACAATCTCAATTTGCTCTCAACGATCGGTGTTGAGATTCCACTGCATCCTACTTTTGATTTTGAGGTACCGGAACAGATTCGGGAGAGCATCGACTCGTTTCTTTCAACGGTTGGTCTTGACGGAGAGGACTTTGTGGTTCTCCACCCCGGAAGCGGCGGTTCGGCGAGGGATTGGCCGCTGGAAAATTTTGCGCGGCTTGGCGATGAACTTACAGCGAGGTACGGATTAAAGGCGGTGATTACCGGCGGTACAAATGAAATAGCTCTTGTGGACAGCATTGTAAAAAAGATGTCCTCCGCACCGGTGAATCTGGCGGGGAAATTCTCGCTGGAAGAATTAGGAGCGCTCTATACTAAAGCATCTGTTTTTGTCTCTAATTCGACCGGTCCGCTCCATATTGCAGCGCTGGTAGGAACTCCTGTTGTCGCGTTCTATCCCCCCATCGTACAATGCAGTCCGGTTCGATGGGGTCCGTACACAGAAAAAAAAATTGTTTTCACGGCTGATAATAAAACCTGTAAACTTTGTCACGGCAGTCCATGCCGGTCGAATGTCTGTATGCAGCAAATCACGGTCGAAGAGGTTGTCTTGGCAGTACATACGTTGATAGGCTCTTCATGATGAAAATTTTCTTCCAAATATGTTTCGCGCTCAGTGTGAGTCTCTTCCAGAATGTTTCTGCGCAAAAAGTAATTGGTCAGAAACCGTTTGGCGCAGGGGAGCGGTTGCTGTTCGATGTCAACTACGGATTCATCACTGCGGGGAAAGCGGAAATGTCGATTCCGGAGATCGATACCGTTCTCGGGGCAACAACGTACCATATTGAATTCACGGTACGGTCTACCCCGACATTCGATTTCTTCTTTGAAGTTCGTGATCGATATGAGACGTACATCGACACTGCCGGTGTATTCCCATGGAAGTTTGAACAGCATATTAAAGAAGGGAAATACACACGAGACTATGTGGCATATTTTGATCATCGGGAAAAAATTGCACGGACCGACGAGGGGAATTTCCCTATTCCGGAGTTTGTTCACGATATTATGTCTGCCTTTTATTTCGCCCGCACGATCGATTATTCGCATTTCAAGCTCGGACAGAGGGTCAATCTCCAGAATTTCTACCGCGGAAAGACAAATCCGCTCGATGTGAAGTACCTTGGAAAACAAAAAGTATCCGTCAAAGCAGGGACGTTCAACTGTATAATCGTGGAACCGATGGTAACAGAAGGAGGGTTGTTTAAAAGTGAAGGACGTATATTGATCTGGCTTTCGGATGACGAGTTGAAGATTCCTGTCAAAGTCAGCACAAAAGTCGTCATCGGGTCCATCGATGCTGAACTTCGCGAGTATTACGGTTTAAAAGGGAATCTAAAATCGAAAATCAAATGAACGAAAACGTCTGGACGGGTGCACCGCACGATTCACATTATCCGGGAGGGGTCAGGTATTCTCCCGGTAAATTTGCCGCCGCTGCGCTCGTCCTTGTATTTGTCTCGTATCAATTCGTCGGCGGAGGGATATCCCTGCTTCTCGCAGGCGGAAATTTTACGGCGGACAATGTTACGCTCGCACGGTCGGCGACGATGGCGGCACAATTTATATTCCTTCTCCTGCCGACATTGTGGCTTATGAACCGCCAGCACGGTGCTGTCAATTCGATTATTTCATGGAGAATTCCATCGCTCAAAGAATTTATCCTTGCGGTCGTAGGAATGGTGGCGTTGCTGCAGATGGCAGAAGCGTACGTGTACTTTCAGGATATGATTCCGATACCCGAAAGTATTCAACCGTTTGTTGATAAAATTAAAATCATGATCGAAGAGACATACCGGATTCTGATAGCATCGCATTCAGTACCTGAGATGCTGTTCGTTCTGGCGGTTGCAGCGCTCACCCCTGCCATTTGTGAAGAAATATTGTTCCGTGGTCTTATACAAAAAAATCTTTCGCTGTCGACGAACAGTGTGAAAGGATTTATCGTCACCGGGATTATTTTTGGATTGTATCATTTGAATCCTTTCCTTGCGGTCCCGCTGGTGGCGCTCGGTATCTATTTTAGTTTTTTACGGTTCCGGTCCGGATCGATCCTGCTTCCCATGGCGGCGCATTTTATCAACAACGGATTGTCGGTCGTCGGTGTGTATCTGTTCGGATACGATCAGACAGATATTCCATCTATCACAAGCAGCGATAGTTCGACGACAGCGGTGCTCGGTTCGTTCCTGCTTTTTGCCATTATTTTTATCATAACGATTGTCACGTATCGCCGGGTGACCGATGATCTGATCCGGAAGAAGACATCGATCGGTTCCGAACAGGGGCAAACTCAATGAATTCACTGCATTGCGATACGCACGATGAAATGATTGCCGTTGGGACGTGCGAGGTGTGCGGGAAACCGGTTTGCGGAGATTGTGCGATCACGATTGACGGAAGAATATTCTGTGAGGATCGTTTGCACCCCGTGCTCTATAACGATATGCAGGAACTTGTCTCGACGGCAACAATTTTTGAAATGGAATTGATTGCAGAGAATTTACGTGCAAACGGAGTAGACGTTCACTGGTTCGATGTCGGACAGTACGGCACATTGGACGGGGCAAAACTGTTTGTAAAGAAAGAAGCAGCTGTCTCAGCCATCACGATTTTAAATACTTTAGATCTTATTGACTTTACGGTAGTGCACACCTATGGCAAGTAAATTTTCAAATCTCCTCCCGCGGGTCAGTGTGGCATTGATTGCCATTCCGTTGATCGTAACAATCAGTTATTACGGCGGGATAGCATTTCTGCTTCTTGTCGGAGCGATCGCGCTCATCGGGATCCATGAATTTTATCGGATGGCGCAGGCGAAGGGAGCGAAGCCGCAAACGGTGTTCGGAATGGTGATTACCGTTCTGCTGCTTCTTTCATTCTTTCATGAAAAAATTCAGGATGCAGTCGTTCCGATGTTCGCCGCAAGCGGGGGAATATCCTTCCTGATGAAGCTCCAGCTTTTCCTCACGATATTTTTACTCTCTATTGTCCTTCTCCTTATCGTTGAACTCTTCAGAAATGCAGGTTCGATATTCCTGAATGCCGGGTACACCATTTTCGGGATCATCTACGTCGGACTGTTCCTTGCGTCTCTTGTCGGGATCAGGGAATTATTCGGGGCTGAATTCCCTTACTCGATGGCTGTTGCGTCGATCGGCAATGTCTCTCCCATGGATGATGCGGTCTACCATGCAACCTATGCGTGGGGCGGACTGACGGTTTTGGCGATCTTTGTCTCCATCTGGATGTGCGATACGGCAGCGTATTTCGGAGGACTATCGATGGGAAAGCATAAACTTTTTCCCCGCGTCAGTCCGAATAAAAGCTGGGAGGGAGCGGTATGGGGATTTTTCGGCGCCGTGGCAACGATGCTGCTGTTCCAAAAATATTTTTTGCCGTATATGCAATTCCATCAAGCGCTCATGATCGGCATGATCATCGGAGTGTTCGGACAGATCGGCGATTTGGTCGAATCGTTATTAAAAAGAGACGCAGGAGTGAAGGACTCTTCAAGTTTAATTCCCGGCCACGGCGGAATTCTCGATCGCTTCGACAGTCTCATCTTCGTGTCGCCGATCCTCTATCTGTATATTGATTTTGTGGTGCTGTCATAAATGAAAACACGCTCAGAAAAAATTTCTATCATTACGCTCGGCTGCGCCAAGAACACTGTCGATTCCGAAGTGTTGTATTCACAGCTGCTGACCAATGATTTTACACTGACAGACAACGTCGACGACGCCGATATCGCGATCATCAATACCTGCGGGTTTATCGATGCGGCGAAAAAGCAATCGATCGATACCATCTTAGAAACGGTCGAGCGGAAAAACAAAGGACATCTCAGCAAAGTATTTGTCATGGGCTGTCTTGTCGAACGGTATAAAAAAGATCTGCAAAAAGATATACCGGAGATCGATCAGTATTTCGGTTCGAATGAATTACCGAACATCCTTCGATCGCTGGGTGCGGAATTCAAATATGATCTTATCGGCGAACGTGCACTCTCCACCCCGAAATATTTCTCGTACCTGAAGATATCCGAAGGATGCGATAACCCATGCTCGTTTTGCGCGATCCCCATTATGAGAGGAACGCATCGGTCGAAACCGGTAGAGAGCATCATGGATGAAGTGGTTCGGTTGACCCGGAAAGGGGTCAAAGAACTCGTCGTGATCGGACAGGATACGACGTATTACGGATTGGATCTCTACGGGGAACGGAAATTATCGTCGCTGCTTCAATCGCTTGCCTCGGTCCGCGAGCTCGAATGGATCCGTTTGATGTACGCGTACCCGGCGAAATTTCCTGTCGATATTTTGCCGGTGCTGGCCGACCAGAGAAAAATCTGTAAATATATCGATATGCCAATTCAACACGCAGCGGATAATGTCCTGAAATCCATGCGCAGAGGCATCACCCGGAAGACGACCGAGAATTTGATCACCGCCATTCGCACAGCGGTTCCGTCCATTGCACTCCGGACGACATTGATCGTCGGGTATCCGAACGAAACGGAAAAGGAATTTGAAGAATTGGTGCAGTTTGTGAAGGATGTGAAATTTGACAGGCTCGGAGTTTTTACGTATTCTCAGGAGGATGATACGTTTGCCTTCGGCCTTGGCGATCCGATCCCCGCGCAGGAGAAAGAACGCCGAAAAGAATTTATCATGGACATCCAGCGTGAGATCTCTCTGGAAAAAAATGAAACGCGCATCGGTATGCGGACAACAGCCGTCATCGAGCGGATTGAAGGGGAACATGTTGTCGGCCGCACGGAATGGGATGCACCTGAAATAGATAACGAAATATTTCTTTCCCAGTCAAAAGATCACCCGGCAGGCGTCGGTGATTTTGTCCCGGTCACGATCACCGACGCAACGGAATATGATCTCTACGGGGAAATGAACTAACCAAACGGTGTGTATGAAAACAGCGGCGATTTTTCTTTTCTTTGTCGTGAGTTTTACGCTGCAGGCGCAGGTGGAAACGCGCGTCGCCACCCAGGACGATATTCCTCAATTCTTTGTTGATGCCCCGAGCTTCTCTTCCGACGATTCGCTTTCGTCCCGCGTTGATGTGTACGTTCAGGTCCCGTACGATGCGCTGCAGTTTGTAAAAGCTGCCGGCCGGTACCGTTCTCGGTACGAGATCACGATCAATATTTTGACCGATGAAAATTCGCTGGTCTCGGAGAAAGTGTGGAACGATGAAGTCACTGTTCCGACGTTTGACGAGACACAATCGAAAAAAGCGTACAGTCTTTCCCAGCGGTCGGTGCTCGTGGTTCCCGGTATCTACACGCTTCGTGTGCAGCTGCGCGACAACGAATCGAAAAAGATAACGACGGTCGTCAAAAAGATCGTTGTCGGCAATTACAGCGGTACTGGTATCACCATCAGCGACATTTTACTGGTGAATAAAATGACTGTGGAAGGAGAGCGCAAGAATATTGTACCGAATATTTCGGGAAATCTTTCGGAAGCATCCGGAATGTTCTACCTGTTCTATGAAATATATTCTCCGGTGATCCGCGATTCCGTCGAGATCCATTACGTCATCGCCGATACCAAGGGGGGAGTGATGACGGAAAAATATCAGACCTTCCGGATGGCAGGGCTCCGTTCTCAGATCCTTGCACGGTTCGACAGTTCGAACTTTCCGATAGGAAGTTTCGTCATCACACTCGACGTGAAACCTTTTCACGAGATCAAAGATTTCGTGCCCCCGGTGAAACAAAAAGCTTTTGTGATCAGGCGCAGCGGAATGCCTGTCAATATCACCGATCTCGATCTTGCCATACGGCAGCTGCGGTATATCGCGCACGATCAAGAATACGATGACATCGAAAATGCAAAAACCGAGGATGAGAAGCGGCGGCTTTTCGAGGAATTTTGGCGGCGGCGCGACCGAAATCCGGATACAAAGCAGAACGAATTCATGGAAGAATACTACAGCAGAGTCCAGTATGCGAATGAACATTTCTCGAATTACATGCCCGGATGGAAGACCGATATGGGGATGGTCTTCATTCTGCTGGGTTCTCCGAACAGCGTCGAACGGCACCCGTTCGACATCGATTCAAAACCGTACGAAGTCTGGACGTACTACGATTTTAACAAACAAGTAGTTTTTATTGATGAAACCGGATTTGGAGACTACCGTCTCCTGACACCGATCTGGGATATTCTCCAACGATTAAAATATTAAGGCGCTCCCTGTATTTCGTGGGAATTACGAAAAGAATATTACCGGCAGTGAAGCCTCAAAAGCTGTTTAGCTCTATCGGATGTATCGTTCTCATTTTTCTTACCGCCACGGCACAACAGAAACCCGTTCTTGCATCCGTTGATATTGTCCATAACTCCTTTTTTTCAAAACGGGATATTCTTGAACATCTTCCCTCCGTCGTCAATCAACCGTCCTCGGATGAAAATCTTAAAAAGATCATAGAATCGGTACAATCGCTGTACCGGGATAATGGGTTTTATTTTTTTTCGATCGATTCTGTCGGCAGGGAGTATTCGGATGATTCCTCTTCGCTCTCGATCCGGTTATATATCACGGAAGGGAAACGTATTGTCATTTCGCGGATAGTGATCGAAGGGAATGCGGCAGTCCCGGCGGCAGAATTGCGCTCCTTGTTGAATATTTCAACGGGCGAGCCTCTGAACAGCGCGCTTCTCGAATCCGATATTCACGCGATGCTGGAATTGTATTCAAACCGGGGATTCCCGTTCACAAAAATCGGGAGCCAAAAAATATCGATCGATCCTGAAGATAGTTCTGCGCTGAATGTTGTGCTGCAAATTGACGAAGGCCCTAAAGTATTCCTCGATGAAATTCAAGTGCAGGGGAATACCTCCACTAACACCGAAGTAGTAGCAAGGGAAGCGCGATTGCAGCGCGGCGAGCTTTTCAATCAGGAAAAGTTGGTGCGGATCCAAAAACGGCTGGAACGGAGCCAGTTGTTTTCCTCCGTCTCCGAACCGCAGCTGTACGTCCTTTCCGGAAATCTTCCAGATTCGATGAGGGGGGGCGTTTTGATAACGGTGAAAGAAGGGGGGACCAATACATTTGACGGCGTTGTCGGATATGTTCCCGAAACAGTTCCCGGGACGAAAGGATATTTTACGGGAAATATCTTCATCTCGATGAGAAATCTCTTTGGAACCGGCCGAAAAGCAACAATAAAATGGCAGAGAGAGAACGAACAGACGCAGGAATTATACCTTCAATACCTTGAACCGTGGCTGTTCGGAATTCCGTTGAATGCCGGAGGGTCGTTTCTTCAGCGCAAACAGGACTCTTCGTACGTGAAAACGAAATTAGATTTCCGCGTCGAATACGGCATCTCCGAAGAGCTTCTTATCGCCATGAATCTCTCGACAGAGGATGTTTTTCCCGCTTCCGGCCTTCAGCATTTTTCGGTTTTCCAAAGTCATACGATGTTGTTTGGAGGAGAATTGCAGTATGACACACGGGATAACGTGCTGAGTCCCCGATCGGGTGTTCGGTACTCCACAACGTTCGAAGGAGGAAGTAAAAAAATAACAGGTCCGGAAAATTATTTGTATCTTACGAATAATAGGACTTTCTCGATCCGGAAGTATTCTGTCGACGCCGAATTATATCTTTCTGTCATCGCCAGGCAGGTGTTGATGGCGGGCATTCATGGGCGCCAGACTACGTCGTCGCAGCTTGAACTGAGCGACCTCTACCCGTTCGGCGGAACAAATTCGGTTCGCGGGTATCGGGAGAATCAATTTTTTGCGTCGCGGCTGGCGTGGGTGAATCTGGAATATCGCTTCTTAACCGGCCGATCATCGTCATTGTTCGCATTTGCCGACGCAGGATATTATTCCCGTCCCGATGACGCACTTCGGGGGATCACGTTTCAGGAAAACAACATCTATGGGTACGGCGCCGGTACTCGTGTAGAGACAGGATTAGGGATTCTGAGCGTCAGTTATGCGCTTGGCAGAGGGGATAGTTTCAGCAACGGGAAAATTCACATAGGGATCATCAACGAGTTCTAATGAAACCATACCTTACGATCATTCGTCCGTTAAATTTTCTCATCACCGCTCTCTCAATTTATGTTTCATGTCTGTTGGCCGGAGGAACCCACGATCAAGTGATCACGATGCTGTTTGCATCGATCGCCGGTGCGTTCATCGGTGCCGGCGGAATGGTGATCAACGACATCTTCGATATTGAGATCGATAAGATCAATAAACCGCTTCGTCCGCTGCCGAGCGGTGCAATTTCTACGTTCGATGCATTGATGTTCTATGCCGCCTTGACCGGCGCCGGGTTGATGATGAGCGCGTATACCACCGTGACGGCAGTCATCATCGCATTTGTTGCTGTTCCGGCAATATTCCTCTACAGCTATAAACTCAAATCTACTCCGTTCTACGGGAATCTGTTGGTTGGAACCCTGACAGGATTGGCATTTATTTTCGGCGGTGCGGCTGTCGGAAACATTCGCCGGTCGATTATTCCTGCCGTGTTCGCACTGCTGATCAATACCGGAAGAGAGATTATCAAGGACATGGAAGATGTGGATGGCGATCGGAAAAATAATGTTACCACATTCCCGATTCAATTCGGGATGAAAAAATCGACGGTGTTAGCATCCGCGTTTCTTGCCGCGGTGCCGGTATCGACGATCATCCCTTTTATCGCCGGGATGTACGGACTTACGTATTTCATCGTTGTGAATGCAGGGGTCAACGCCGTGATACTGTATATTTTGACCTCATTGTGGAAAGACCAATCAAGCAAAAATCTCAACCTCATTTCGACACTGTTGAAATGGGATATGCTGGTAGGTTTGTGTGCAATCTATTTAGGGTGATGGTGAAGTCATGAGTGTTCCATCGATGATCGATCTTCACGCATATGAAAAGAAATATTGGGGACGGGGATTCACCAGTATTGCAGGAGTCGATGAAGCGGGCCGCGGCCCGCTCGCGGGACCGGTGGTTGCCTCTGCCGTGATCTTTGAAAAAGGGATCCTGATCGAGGGAGTAACGGATTCCAAAAAACTATCGGGGAAAAAAAGAGAATACCTCTTTCACCAGATTCGCGATAAAGCATCGTCAGTCGGTATCGGTATTGTCAGTCATGAGGTCATAGACCGGATCAATATTTTGCAGGCATCATTTCTCGCAATGAACAAAGCGATCGATCAGTTGAATACCGTTCCCCAGCAGCTGCTGGTAGATGGAAATTTTTTCAGACACGAACGATTTCCGGTGGAGAATATCATCAAGGGGGACGCATTATCGCATTCGATCGCGGCCGCATCAATTATTGCCAAAGTAACACGCGATGCGCTGATGATGGAAGCAGATGAACAATACCCCGAATACGGATTTGCCGCCCATAAGGGATACGGGACGAAAGTGCATATTGATGCCATTCGACGATACGGCTATTGTCCGATTCATCGGCGTACGTTTCATGTCGGTCAATTAGAATCACCGTGAAAGAGCGAACACCGAAATCCCGGAGAGCCATTGGAGATGCGGGAGAGGAGATTGCCGCGTCGTACTTGAGCAGCTGCGGTTACGTTATCGTTGAAAAGAACTTCGTCTACCAGCACGGTGAAATTGACCTTATCGCGAAAGAAGGGAATATCCTTGTTTTTATTGAAGTGAAGACCCGGCACAACACCGGTTTTGGAGAACCGAAGAATCGGTAACGGAAAAAAAACAATCGCTGCTGCGGCGTACCGCCGAAGGATATGTACAGCAGAACGGACTCACGGATGTTGAATGCCGTTTTGATGTTGTTTCGATCGTTTTGCATTCTGTCGAACCGAAAATTACACTGTTTAAGAATTGTTTCTAAGAACAAGAGGAGAAAACACCATCGAAAAAAAAATACGACTTGAAGGAGTGAATACTCTTTCGCTGTTAGGGTACAACGATGCTCACCTTCAACTCATCGAAAAGCGATTCGATGCTTCCATTGTGATCCGCGGTGATTTTGTCACCGTACGGGGAGAGCTGGAAGAAATCCAACAGCTCGAACGTGTGTTCCGCGAACTGCAGTTCGTTCTTCAAAAGAACGGAGTACTGCATGCCAATGATGTGAATACCGTACTGGATCTTGTGGTGGAATCACCGTCGCTCCGGACCTCTTTCAGCGCGGTAAAAGAGACCGAGGAGATACCGATTCTCTTCACCAAAAACTCGATCATCAAAGCGAAAACGCCGACCCAAAGGACATATGTGATGAAAGCGATGAGCAACGATATCGTTTTTGCCATAGGCCCGGCAGGCACCGGTAAAACCTATCTTGCGGTGGCAATGGCCGTTGCCAGCCTGAAAAACAATGAGGTGAGTAAAATAACGCTTGCCAGACCGGCCGTTGAAGCGGGCGAATCGCTTGGGTTCCTTCCCGGAGATATGTCGCAAAAAGTCGATCCGTATCTTCGTCCGTTGTATGATGCGCTGGAGGATATGCTTCCGATTGAAAAATTGAAACTATACCTCGAACGACGGATCATCGAAATTGTTCCGCTCGCCTACATGCGGGGAAGAACGCTGAGCAATGCATTCATTATTCTTGATGAAGCGCAAAATGCCACCGCCATGCAGATGAAAATGTTCCTGACCCGCCTCGGTCAAAACTCTAAAGCCATCGTTACGGGAGACATCACACAAATCGATCTTCCTTCGAAAACGACATCAGGGCTGGTGCAGATACAGGATGTGTTGAAAAAGATCGAAGGGATCGATTTCGTATATTTCAATAAACATGATGTCGTCCGGCACCGGCTGGTCAAAGACATCATCGAAGCGTACGACATGTACGGTGAAAAGAAGAAATAGCGTAACTGTTCGTCGGAATGCCGTCCGTTTACTACCTTTAAACCCGTCGTCGATGGAATGGTCAAAGAGCAGTGTGACCATGTTCAACAAGTGAAAGGGACAACAGTATGAACGGGAGAAGAGTCATTTCAAAACAGCGCATTGTGTTGATGGCGGGTCTGCTTTTCCTTATTTGTTCAACGATTGCATCGGCACAGCGGCATCGATCAACGGTGCAGCCCCGAAGCCGCGGAACAATCATGATTCATCAGCTTCCGCATACTCATGTAACAGTGAACCATTCCGGCGTTCGATTTTTTTATTCGAACGGTGTATTCTATCGCAGGCATCCGCGCGGTTATGTGGTCGTGCGGCCGATGATCGGATTGCGAGTGAGATCTCTACCATTCGGATTCACGACATTGTATTTTGGCGCCGTCCCGTACTATTATTACTACGGTTCCTACTATACCTTTGATCCGCGCACCCGTGAGTATGTGGTGTGTGAAAAACCGAATAGGGCCGGCACGTCCGATCGGAAACTCGATCAGGTGTCGTTGATCGACGGCAATATCCTTGAAGGAATTTATTTGAAGAGTGATGGTAAGATCGTGGAGTTTGAGGTAGGGGGTAAAGTGCGAGAGATCCCGATTCAAAAAATAGTTTCTATTCAATTTGCTCCCTCCGACGGGAATGCCGATTCAACGGAACCCCCGGTTCCAGAACAACACGAAAAATGACATGATCCGAACTCATCTCATCGGCGATCAGTGCCGATGAGATGACGGCGCTTGATCGTTCTTTGACTCATTCCACAGAGCATCCATTGCTTCGAAGGAAGTTTCATGGATGTCTTTTCCCTGCCGCTGCAATTGTTCTTCAATATACCGGAACCGGGTGATGAACTTATCGACGGATCCGCGCAGTGAAGTTTCCGGATCGATGTGAATGAAGCGCGAATAATTGACAAGCGAGAACAACACGTCGCCGAATTCTTTCTGAACAGCATCGATGTTGTCTGAATGGACCGCTTCCTGCAGTTCGGCAATTTCTTCTTCGACTTTTTTCCATACGTCGGTACGTTCCTTCCAGTCGAATCCTACCTTTGCCGCTTTTTTTTGCACTTTCTCCGCCTTCATCAATGCCGGTAAATGATCGGGAATTCCGTCGAGCACCGAATTTCTTCCCTCTGTCATCTTGATCTTGTCCCATGTGATCGATTGTTCTTCTGCCGTTGACACGATTGTTTCTCCAAAAACGTGGGGATGCCGTCGGATCAATTTTTCACTGATCGCCGACAGCACCTCTTCCAGTGTAAAATGGTTCTCCTCTTCGGCGATGATGGAATGAAAGAGGATCTGCAGAGCAACATCGCCCAGCTCGCCTTTCAGATCCTGAAAATTCGAGCGGTCAATCGCGTCAATTGCTTCGTACGTTTCCTCAATAAAATGCTTCTTCAAAGACTCATGCGTTTGCTCGCGGTCCCACGGGCATTCTTTCCGCAGGCGTTTCATAATGGTCACAAATTCGTCGAATTCTTTCATTGGTTTTTCCGGATTGTATAAAGAATAATTATATTATACCATATTTTTTTACAAAATGAATTATTTCACTGCCGGAATACCGTTGTCCGGGGAAAATGGTATTGGCATTTCGAGTAACCCTTTTCTATATTTTTGTTACACAACAAATTCATTCCAATGAAAAATATCATCCTCATCGCCGTTGCTCTTTTGCTTGCCGCCGCTGCCTATTTTCGCATCAGCACATCGAAGCAGTATGCCGATACGATCATCACCAACGCGCGGGTGTATACGGTCGACGACAAAAATTCTGTTGCCGAAGCGATTGCGATCAGGGGGACAAAGATCGTTGCTGTCGGTTTGTCGAGAGAATTACAACATCGTTATTCATCTCAGAACATCATTGATGTCAACGGGAGAACGATCATTCCCGGATTTATCGATTCGCATGCGCATGTCCTCGGCCTGGGAGAGTCGCTGACCGAACTCAACCTTGTCGGAACGACGTCGGAACAAGAGATTGTGCGCCGGGTGGCAGAAAAAGTAAAATCATCCCGTCCCGGTGAATGGATCCGGGGACGAGGGTGGGATCAAAATGATTGGAGGTCAACGAATAGAGACAAACCCTTTCCGACGGCAGGACTTCTTGATAACGTTGCACCGGACAATCCGGTCATTCTCAGCAGAATAGACGGCCATGCCATCTGGGTCAATTCCAGCGCGATGAAGGCTGCCGGAGTGAATAACGATACGAAGCTGACTGTTGAGGGGGGCAAAATAGTGCGAACTTCATCCGGGAGGCCGTCAGGAATATTCATCGATAATGCCGAGCAGGTTATTCGATCGGTCGTTCCGGCCTATTCACGGTCAGAGAAATTGAAAATGTACGATCAAGCATTTCGCAAATGCCTCTCCGTCGGAATTACCGGTGTGCATGATATGGGAATCGATCAGGATGATTTTGAAATCTACCGTGAACTATCGCAGAATAACACTTTGCCGGTCAGAATTTATGCACTGATCGACGGTGCGGGATCGCTGTGGAAATCCATGCTTCGGTCCGGTCCGTATTCAGATAAGATGAATCATCTGTTCACACTGCGCGGTATAAAACTGTATGCCGATGGCGCTCTCGGGTCGCGGGGTGCGGCGCTTCTCTCGCCGTACAATGACGATCCGTCCAATACCGGATTGTTGACGACGGATAAGGATACAATTCGATCGATCACGGAGACCGCGCTTGCCCGCGGATTTCAAGTGTGTGTGCATGCCATAGGCGACAGAGCAAATAGGCTGGTGCTTGATGCGTACGAGAGTGCGGGGAGGGAGTATCCACAGCAAATGAAGAATGCAAGACTCAGGGTAGAACACGCACAGGTACTTTCGCCGGAAGATATTCATCGGTTTAAAAAATTACACATTCTGGCAAGCATGCAGCCGACCCATGCTACCTCCGATATGTACTGGGCCCAGTCGCGTCTCGGTCCGGACCGAATTCACGGAGCGTACGCGTGGAGAACTCTGCTGGATGACGGGAATATCATTCCCGCAGGGTCTGATTTTCCGGTGGAAGATCCGAACCCGTTGTATGGATTCTACGCGGCAATCACCCGGCAGGATAAAAACGGGCTTCCGCACTCTGTGCGTGATGTGCTGCAATTTTTCCAGGTTACGCCGGATGGTATCGATGATCCGGATAGTTTTACCGGCGGCTGGTTTGTGCATCAAAAAATGACACGTGAAGAGGCACTGCGCGCATTTACCGTTTGGGGTGCCTATGGAGAGTTTGCCGAATCAATGAAGGGAAGTATCGAACCGGGCAAGTTTGCAGATCTTATCGTACTTTCCAAGGACATCATGACCGTTCCACCGAAAGAAATTCTCACGTCGGAAGTTGAAATGACAATGCTCGGCGGCCAAATCCACTATCAAAGATCTTCTGACGTAAACAGCACGAGGAGGTAGTTATGTACGAACGACTTCTAAATGAGACAGAAAAATATCTTGAGAAAAGGAAAGAACGAGGGCTCCCCGTCCTTGAGCTGTGGGATGCGATGGTGGAAGCCTCCGAAAGTCAAAATTTTGAGATGCCCGAGACGATCGGCGATTTCGAATGCCTGATCGAAGCCGATAAACGGTTTATCTTCTCAACCGGAGTGGCAGAAGAAAAAGAACCCGAAGAGGACATCGATGTCGGCGAAGAGGAAGGAGAATACGAAGTCGGAGAAGATTTTTTTGAAGTTGAAGAAATGGAGAAGATCGGATTCAACGAGAATCAGCTCGTCTCTTTAAAAAAGAATCAGAAGAAACAATCACCCGACGATGATGAACCGGTCAGTTTTGTTCCGCGGCTTGGAAAAGAGAGCAAAGAGGATCGGAAACACGCGGCTCACCCGGCCAAAAAAACCGGTAAGAAACCTCACCTCAAAAAGAAAACCGTACCAAAAAGGAAAAAATAATTTTTGCCCGAACCCGTTTCTCAAAAAAAATGGTCAATACTCGAACTCATCACATGGGGAACATCGTACCTTGCTGAAAAAGGTGTTGACGAAGCCAGGCTCACCATTGAATTGTTGCTTTCCCATGTGTTGAAACTCAAGAGGATCCACCTCTATACAAATTTCGACAGGCCGCTGATCGATTCCGAATTAGCAGAATTTAAAGGATTGTTGCTGCGCCGCCGGAGCCGTGAACCGTTGCAGTATATTCTTGGCGAGACAGAATTTATGGGCCACCGCATTTTCGTCGATCCCAGGGTCTTGATTCCCCGACCGGAAACTGAATTATTGACGGAACGCGTCGTCAGTGAATGCAGAAATCGATCCGGGCAGGGGAACAGTCTTCGTATTCTCGAAATCGGTACGGGCAGCGGATGTATTGCCGTTGCCCTTGCCGCCGCCCTCCCGCTCGTATCAGTCACGTCAATTGACTGCAGCGCCGATGCGCTTGATCTCGCTCAACAGAATGCCGAATTCCATTCTCTCACGGACAGGATTCGTTTTCGTCATCAGGATTTTCTTTCCGATTCGACGCTGGACGAAAAGTTCGATTTCATCATTTCTAATCCGCCGTATATTTCAACGCAGGAATATGAACTGTTGGATCCCGAGGTAAAAAATTTTGAACCTAAAATTGCCCTTGCCGATGGTTCGGACGGATTGACATTCTACAAGACAATGGCAGAACGAGGAGCTGCGTTGTTGAAGCCGGGAGGGAAGATCGCCGTCGAACATGCATTCGATCAATCGGCATCCGTCAGAAAAATATTTCATGATTCGGGCTGGGAAAATATCGAAGCGATGAAAGATTTCAGCGGGCATGACCGGTACGTGACGGCGGAAGGAGGAAGCCGATGAAAGCCGTCGTTCAACGCGTCTCATCGGCCAGTGTCACGATCTCCGGCGGTATCTACAGTGCAATTGGGTCGGGAGTGGTCATACTTCTTGGGATTAAAAAAGGAGATACCGACTCAGAGGCATGTTACCTTGCCGAGAAGTGCGCGGGGCTGCGAATATTTGAAGACCGCGAAGAAAAAATGAATCTGTCCGTCAAGGATGTGAACGGTGCGGTGTTGGTCGTTTCTCAATTTACGCTGTACGGAGATGCGCGGAAAGGGAACCGTCCGAGTTTTACGGAGGCAGCTTCGCCTGATGCTGCACAACCGCTGTATGAATTGTTTGTCCAGCACATGAAGACGTTGTTGGGCAGCGATAAGGTTGCAACCGGCGTGTTCCAAGAAATGATGGATATCTCCCTGGTGAATTCCGGTCCCGTAACGATCATTCTAGAATCAAAGAATTGATTCCATGGCTTTCTATTTTATTTTTTGGGATGGCGTCGGCTTCGGGAAAAAAGATCCTGCGGTAAACCCGTTTTTTTCGGCTCACCTCCCGACATTACAAAAACTTTTCAACGGCAATCTTCCTTCAACATCATTCAAAAGATTTTCATCGGACATTGTTTCCCTCAGCCCGGTGAATACGACGCTGGGTGTAGCCGGATTGCCGCAAAGCGGAACCGGCCAGACTGCAATGATGACAGGGATCAATGCGCCGAAGTTCGTCGGAAAACATTTCGGGCCACATCCGTACTCCACATTGATTCCGATCATCAAGGAACATAATCTGTTCAAACAGCTTCAACGAATGAGTAAGTCATTCTACTTTGCCAACGGATATCCTAAACGGTATTTCGATTACATTTTTGGTCCCAAGGGAAAAATTCCCACGATCGCATTGTCCTATCTTTCGACGGGAAATGAGTTGAATACCCATGAGATGATAAAAAATCATACAGCAATCTCTGCAGACATCTCGGGCACCCGCTGGAAAGAATTAGGTCATGAAGATATCGAACCGGAATTTCCATCAGAAGCCGGCAAACGATTTTATTCCTACGGCATCCGCAATGACCTTGTCTTTTTTGAATACTTTGTCACCGATCACGCGGGTCACTCACAGGAGATGGCCCTTTCGATAGAAATGCTTGAACGAATGGACGGATTTCTCTCTGGCATTCTCGATTCATTCCAACCGGCACGCGATACGCTGTTGATGGTGAGCGACCATGGTAATATCGAAGACCTCTCGGTAAAAACGCACACCCGGAACCAGGTTCCGTTGATCGTTATTGGATATCGCCATCACTATTTTACATCGCGAATAAAGAGATTGTCAGACATTACACCGGCAATTATTTCCTTCATTAGCGACGGAAAATGATACACGATAAACCGGCAATCGTTGCGGCTTTTGCGATGATATCCGGAATTGTGCTGGCGCGGTCCATGTCTTATTCATGGATTGCCTGGTCAATTGCGGCAGGTGTATTCTGTACGGTTTCGCTCCTTCAATTTATTCTCTTATCACCTTCGGCCTCACGGCAACGGTCGTCATCACTGGCTCTTCTGTTGAGTGTTGCCTTGGCAGCCGGAGCAGCATATTCAATACGAACGCAGGTCACCGATGTATCCGGCATTCAGCGATTTGTTGACCTCCCTGATTCGTTGACGATTCGCTGTACGGTGATCGATGAACCGAAAATCAAAGCGGGCAGGATGACGATGTTGGTGAATGTGATCTCGCTGAGTGATGATGCTGATTCCGAGGGGGTATCGGGGAAGGCCTATGTGACGATCTTTGGAGATCGACGAAGAAGAGAATCGGTTCCTGACATTTCGTACGGATCAGTGTTGACGGTAAAGAGCATTCTTCAATCTCCCGTACAAACCCGCAATCCGGGAGAGTTCAGTTACAAAGAGTATCTTGCTCTCAATGACATCTACGCTGTCTTTTCGGTGTTTGGATTCTCGAACGTACAGGTCAGCCCGGACCGCAGCTCGAATTATTTCTTTGAAAAGATCGTATTTCCATCCAAGAATTATGTCGTTCGGTATATCACCTCCGCATTGCAGGGTGATGAAGCGTATTTCCTCATCGGCCTGCTTCTTGGCGACCGGTCGGACATCTCACAGGAGATCAAAAAGGCATTTATGAACACCGGAACGATCCACGTGCTGGCTGTTTCGGGTTCTCACGTGGTACTGGTTGTTGCGATCATCTTCACGCTCCTCGGTCTGCTGAGATTTCCGCGAAAGGCTAAAATTGCCGTAACAATTCTTATCCTGGTGTACTATACATACCTTACCGGCGCGACTCCGTCGGTCGTTCGTGCATCCATCATGGCGATACTGTTGCTGCTGGGGAAATATTTTGAAGAGCGGGTGAATATCTATAACGCCTTAGGGGTGTCGGCAGTTCTTATATTGGTGTACGATCCGAAGCAAATTTTCGATGTTGGTTTTCAATTGTCGTTTTCCGCAGTTTTCTCCATCGTGTATTTCTACCCGAAATTGAATACGCTGATTCAAAATATACCGGAACAGCTGGAAGAATTTAAATTGCTTCGATGGCTCTGGCAGGCATTTGCCGTTTCTCTTGCGGCGCAAATTGGAACAATTCCGTTCACCGCATTTTATTTTGGAAAGGTCTCGCTGATTTCATTTGTCGCGAATTTGTTTGTCGTTCCTCTTGTCGGAGTTCTGGTCAGCATCGGGTTATGCGGTGTCCTGCTCAATATCCTTTCATCATTTATCGGTTCATGTTTCTTAGAGGTTGTCCAGTTGATCGCTTGGTTTACATTGAGAGCTGTCCGGATTGCCGAGAGCGTTCCGTTCGCAGTTCTCAATACATCGCAGTATGGCTGGCGTGAAACGATATGGTATGCGCTTTCGGTTGTTCTCCTCTTCAATCTTCGCAACAGGGGTATTCAAAAAAAAATGGTGTTCGCTCTTTTGATCATCGTGAATGCAATGGTGTTTCAATCGCTCGTGACTGAACGGAACAGGAATCTTCGCATTACATTTTTAGATGTCGGGCAGGGAGATGCCTCGGTGATCCAATTCCCCGGCGGGAAAACGATGCTGGTTGATGCCGGCCCGTCCACCTCCTCATTTGACGCAGGGGAGCGGGTTGTCGCTCCATATCTCGAACGAAACGGAATATCCCATCTTGATGCTGTGCTCACCACGCATCCGCATTCAGATCATCTCGGGGGGATTCCGTATATTCTCAAACATTTTTCCATAGGGAAAACGATCGATCCACATCAGGCATGCGATTCGCGGTTGTATATGGAATATTCTTCGCTGGTGAAGGAGATCGAACAACAGTCCGTAACAGCAGGGATGATGGAGAATGGTTTTCCAGATGTTCGGCTATACTATCTGCATCCGACAAATCGTTTTATTGATTCAGACTCGTCCGACGGATACTCGGGTCTGAATGAATCATCGGTCGTATTCAAACTGCAGTACGGTGAGACATCGTTTCTCTTTACCGGCGATGCGGAAATTCCCGCTGAAGAACAGCTCGTGAGGGCGTACGGTGATTTTTTGAAGTGCGATGTGGTGAAAGCGGGACACCACGGTTCGATCACAAGCAGCTCGGAAGAATTTATCGCACATGTTCATCCGCGTGTTGTCATCGTTTCGGTGGGGAAGTTCAACAAATTCAATCATCCGTCCGGGATCGTCCTCGCACGATATCGCGATGCCGGTATCACGATCCACCGAACGGATTACAACGGGGCTGCGATCTATGAATCCGACGGGCACGCTGTTCGCATGCTGAATTGGAAAAATGATTAAAGGAGCGATGAATGGATTTTCGTCGAAAAGCGATCATTGTTTCATTGGTCATTCTAGCGATCAGTATAATAATTTCCGTAATTGTGTATTACGTGTTTCATATTGTCTTCATCTTCCTTATTTTTATTCCGCCGGTCATTTATCATTTCCTCATGAAAAGAGCATCCGATGACACCAAAGAAAATTCAGACCGATTCGGGAATCCCGGTTAAAGAGTTCTACTCTGCCGGTGATCGTCCTCAGGAAGAGGATCGTGAAGTTCCGGGTCAATTTCCGTACACTCGAGGCATTCATCCCGGGATGTACCGGTCCCGTCTTTGGACCATGCGGCAGTATGCGGGGTTCGGCACCGCGCAGCAATCGAACGAACGGTACAAATATCTGCTGTCTCAGGGAACGACCGGGCTGTCTGTTGCATTCGATCTGCCGACGCAGATGGGATATGATTCAGATCATTCCATGAGCGAGGGTGAAGTGGGGAAGGTCGGTGTGGCGATCGATACACTGGCGGATATGGAGATCCTTTTTGACGGAATCGACGTGAGTGCTGTGACGACATCAATGACGATCAATTCGACAGCAGCGATTCTTCTCTGCATGTATGTTGCGATCGCGAATAAACAGAATGCCGATCTGAAAAAATTATCGGGGACCATTCAGAACGACATCTTGAAGGAATATATCGCCCGGGGAACCTACATTTATCCTCCGCTTCACTCGATGCGGTTAGTGACAGACACGTTTTCATGGTGCAGCGATCATCTCCCGAGCTGGAATACGATTTCGATCAGCGGGTACCATATTCGTGAAGCCGGTTCTACTGCTGTTCAGGAGGTCGCCTTTACGCTTGCCAATGCAAAAGAATATGTCCGCGCTGCTCTGTCGACAGGACTTTCGATAGATACATTCGCACCCCGATTATCATTCTTCTTCAACGCACACAATAATTTTTTTGAAGAGGTCGCAAAATTCCGCGCGGCACGGCGGTTGTGGGCGAAG
>Ga0172379_10004456_pt1 | contig 20681 bp, 18 predicted proteins | sample GrowelOW334metaG_FD_119756 | JGI IMG/M metagenome (GOLD analysis project Ga0172379, IMG submission 119756) | Groundwater microbial communities from an aquifer near a municipal landfill in Southern Ontario, Canada - Groundwater well OW334 metaG | ecosystem: Environmental > Aquatic > Deep...
CCACGGCGGCTACGGTATGAATCGGCTAACGCCGATTCAAAAACTTGCCAGTTCTTTGTTCAATTCTTTATATATAATGCCTGTCGAAAAGGTAACATTGACTATGCAATCGTACATAATTTGCGCCAGTTAAGTAATTGTGTTAAAATAAATTAAGTAATTTTTGGAAAGTTTAGGAATTTCATTTTTATAATATTTGTATTGTCCCGCACGTTAATTTTTTTTAAATGTGTAATTCCGACGTGGCGGTGCTGGTGGCACACAGGATTAGCTACCAGAAAACAAGATCCCCGATCAGGTCGGGGATAAAGTTATTTAATATGACAGGAACAAAGAAAATTCTATTTGGTTTAACGACCACTCACGGTTCTGATTGGCGTGACAAGGTTGAAGAAATCAAAGAATTAAATTTAACCGAGCTGGCATTGTTTCCGACAATGTTAAATCTGTCTGAGCGTCAAGAGCTGTACGCTCTATTAGAAATGACTCCTTTGGTCAGCGTGCCTTATGTCCATTTACGTGATGATTTCACCGAAGCCGAGATTGATTTATTTATCAATAAATATAAAACCAAGGTCTTCAGTTGCCATGCCGATCAATTAGGCTTCAATTTGTTGAATCGTCTGCCGAAGTATAACAGCTTGATATACATTGAGAACCCCAATGACCAGAAGAATTACACTGCTTTCAATATTCCTAGTTTCACTCAACATCAAGTGACTGGAGTCTGTCTAGATTTGGCGCATTATACCGCTATTAAAGCTGATAACAAAAAGTTGTCGGCTCAAGTTGATGAGTTGATCAAGAAATTTCCAATAGGCGTTAATCATGTTAGCGGTTTCAAGGCCAGTGTGGCTCTGAAATTGTTCAAAAGTGGTCAGGCCAGCCATGTCATTCACAGTTTAGCTGAACTTGATTATCTTAAAGACCTGCCAGCCAATTATTTCGCCAAATTTGTCTGCGTTGAATTGGAGAATTCCTTTTTGGAACAGCGTGAAATTATCCAATATTTGGAATTAATTTTGGAGGATAAGCTAAAATAAGCTTTTTTTAGCAAGTATTTTAGAGCAATGTACCTTGCTCTTTTTTTTAATTTGAGTCACTATAAAGTCAAAATATGAGAGGAATTATTCTATCCGGGGGCAGTGCCACGCGTCTGCGTCCCTGTACGCAGGTCACATCCAAACAACTACTACCGGTCTATAATAGACCGATGATTTATTATCCTCTTAACACTTTATTGAAGGCGGGGATAAAGGAAATATTAATAATAATCGCTCCGGAGCGAGCTGGCGATTATCTGAATTTATTGGGCACCGGTAAACAATTCGGCGCCAAATTCACTTACGAAATTCAAGACAAGCCTCGTGGTTTGGCCGAGGCCTTTATCATTGGAGAAAATTTTATTGACGATGCCAGTATAGCTATGATCCTGGGTGATAATATCTTTGAAGATGATTTCAGTGAAGCGATTAAGAGCTTTACAACTGGTGCTAGAATTTTCGCCAAAGCGGTGTCGGATCCGGAAAGATTCGGAGTAGTTGAAGTCGATGAGCATTTTAACGCTCTGTCTATTGAAGAGAAACCGCTCCAGCCCAAGAGTAATTTGGCGGTGACCGGGTTATACATCTATGATCATCGGGTGGTGGCTGCTGCCAAACAAGTAGAGCCCAGTAGTCGCGGTGAGTTGGAGATTGCTGACTTGCATAATTATTATTTGAAGCTTGGTCAGTTGCAGGTGACTGAGGTTAAGGGAGAGTGGCTAGATGCTGGCACCTTTGATAGTCTCTTGTCGGCTCAAATTCTGGCTAAGGATAAATTATCAGCTAAAATGATTATTTAATATGAGCAATTTGAAATTAGTCATCGGCTTTATTGTTTATGGTGAGTCTACTGCTAAGTATCTGCCAAAATTTTTGACCAGTCTCCAGGAGGCGGTGGATCAGCTTGATTTGGATTTGACCTGGCTTTGTTATAATAATGGACCGACTAATTTCCAATCCAATCTTGATGAGCTGAAACGCTGGTCACAAATTGTTGTTCTGGGTGACGGTAAAAATATTGGCTTCGCTCGCGCTTACAATCAGCTGATTGATCGGGCTCGAGATAACGGGGCGGATTATTTCTTGGCTCTTAATCCGGATTTGTTATTGGACGCTGACGCCGTCAGAGAGTTGCTGGTAGTCCTAACGGTTAATCCGCAAATCTCCGCTGTAAGCCCTAAGGTTAGACGCTGGAATTTCGATACCAACGAACGGACTGCGCTGATTGATACCTGTGGTATAATTATTAAACCAGGTTTGCAATTCAGTGATCTCGGCCAAGGTGAGCGGGATCAAGGACAGTACGATAGCGCTGAGATTGCCGGACCTTCGGGCTGCGCCGCTCTGTGGCGACTGTCCGCCTTGGCTCAGATTAAAGATGAGCAGGGCTATTTTGACCAGCGTATCTTCATGTATAAGGAAGATTGCGACCTGGCTTATCGTTGGCAACAGGCAGGATTGAAAGCGGTGTTAGCTCCCCAGGCTCTCATCTATCATGATCGTAGCGCCGAGGCAGAAGGAGTTTCACTGTGGCGTCGTTTTATTAATCAACGACGTAAATCAAAAAATATTCGTCACTGGTCATATTTCGCTCAGTGGCTGATTTTTTTTAAACATTGGTCAAGCTTATCGGCGCGGGATAAATTGATGGTTGTTTACTATGCTTCTTTGAATCTAACCTATGCTCTAATTTTTGATAGAAGTTTGTTGAAAGAAATTAAGCGAGCGAAACTCATAACTCATAACTCATAACTCATAACTGCCAAACACTAAAGGGAAATTGGTTAGCATGGACAAGTACGTTATGAGTAAATTAATAACATGAAACTATCAGTAATAATCGTCACTTGGAATTGTCGTCAACAACTTCGAACTAATCTGGCTAGCTTAGTCAAATCAACTGGTCTTGATTTCGAGATTTTTGTCGTGGACAATGCTTCTGCAGATGGCACTGTTGAAATGATTAGACAGGAATTTCCCAGTGTGAAGTTGATTGCTAATAATCTTAATCATGGTTTCGCTAAGGCCAATAACCAAGCTCTGCGTTTAGCGCAAGGTGACTTCATTTTACTCTTGAACCCTGATATGTTATTGGAATCTCAGGCCTTGTTTGATGCTGTGACTTGGCTCAAGGCGACTCCGGAAGCTTCAGTAGCCGGATTTAAATTAGTCGAGCCAGACGGTTCGATTATTAAACATGTTAGACGCTTCCCAACTTTAATTGATCAATTATTAATCGTTTTAAAATTTCCAAAGTTTTGGCCTAGTCTATTAAATAATTATATTATCCCGGATTTTGATTATAACCAGGCCAGTGCTGTCGATTCAATTCGAGGCTCTTTCTTCTTGATGCGTCGTCAGCTTTTAGAAACGGTTGGTTATCTTGATGAGAGATTTTTCCTCTGGTTCGAGGAAGTTGATTATTGCCAGCGGGTGAGGCAAGTTGGCGAGCAGGTTTGGTATTCTCCAGCCGTGACTGTTGTTGACGGCGTCGGACAAAGTTTTAAATTATTGAAACGGGGTCAAGCTCAGAAATATTTTCGTGATAGCATGTTGAAGTATTTTGCTAAATGGCGACCACCTTATCAAAGGATAATTTTGCAAATCGCTTGGTGGTTTGTGGGATTAGCTTTGATATTTGTCAAAAAATAATTTCCCACAAATCTACTAATCAATTCACTAATTCACAAATATTAGGGCCGTTACTAGAAGTGCTAATATAGTGTGTTTGGTTTTTTGTATTCTCTGCTTTGAAGGGGTAGTTCAAGTATAATTTAATAAAACAATTATAATTGTAGTTGTCTAAAAAACACCACCAGCTGTAATACTGATGGTGTTTTTAATATTTGTTATTTGATATTTATTTGTAATTTGTAATTTATTATTTGATGCTTTATAACCTTAGCACTGGCACTTCTTCTCTTGCTGTTCGTAAAGCTTGCTAACTTCATCCCAGTTAACATGATTCCAGAAACCTTCGACGAATTTAGCTCGATTATTCTGATAATCTAGATAATAACTATGTTCCCAGACGTCCAGAGCTAAGATAGGTTGAAAATTAGGCAGACCGTTAACATTGTGTTTCTCAATCTGAGATATTAATAGACAACGGCTATTAGGGCAGGCGCTGAGTAGAGCCCAACCAGAACCTTCAACGCTGATGGCTGTTTTAGAAAATTCATCTTTAAACCTTGCTAGTGACCCAAAGCCTTCGTTAATCGCTTCCAGTAATGCGCCACTTGGTGCATTATTTTCTGTGGCTCCGCGCAGAGTTTTCCAAAAGAGTTTATGTAAGACGTGACCGCCGAGATGAAAGGAAAATTCTTTCAGCAGAGCTTTATAATCGACATCAGTGCTGTTTGCACGGGCTTCGGCTAGTTTGGCCTGAACCTTATTAGCTCCATCAACATAGGCTTGATGGTGCTTGTCGTGGTGTAGGGTGAGCACTTGAGCGCTCATCCATGGTTCCAGGGCGTTGTACTCATAGGGCAAGGCCGGTAAAGTAAGTGTCTTCATATATTAAGGCTTAATAATTAGTAGGATTATTATAGGGCAGGATATTGGAAAAGTCCACCTTCGCTAAAGCTACGGCGGACAAGGTCCACCTTCGCTAAAGCTACGGCGGACAAGGTCCACCTTCGCTAAAGCTACGGCGGACAAGGTCCACCTTCGCTAAAGCTACGGCGGACAAGGTCCAACTTCGTGAATAATTTCCTCAGCCAGCTGGCGGACTAAATCCTACTTCGTAAATCTCATTTAAGTTTGTCTTTTCTTGGTCTTGTGCGTCATTAGGCTAAGTTTCTGAGAATAGCTGGCAGTGCGGATGACTGAATAGATGAGGCCGATTCCCACTAGATAGAGATTAATTCTAATAATCATCAATTGCGCCTCCAGATTGCGAAAGAAGTAGAGGGCTACTAAGGCGTTAAGAGCCAGGAAACTGCCAATGACTACTAAGTGTAAGCCACCTTTCCTGTTAACAGGATACCAGACAGTATCATGATTTAGGCCGTCTTTGGACAGATAATAACCATAGAAAGGATTTTTCTTAATCAGGCCGTTTAATAGGGGTAATCCAGCACAAATTAGGATTAAGGCCATGAAAATAGAACCGATGAAACCTAATAAATTTTCAAAAGCATACATATTTTTAAGGTTTGCTAAATATATAATAATGATTTAAACTAAAAACGACTTAATTATAACATCTTTTTGGTTGTTTGCCTATGTTCAAGACCGCTGTCATCATCAGTCCTAATTGGAAGGATTATGCTCAACAATATTTGTCGGCCTCTTTGGCTAGTTTAACTCAACAGGATTATGAGGGTGAGTTTAAAATTTTTTTAATTGATAATGCCAGTACACCAGATAGTCGTCAGCTGATTAACGACATAGCAAGGCGAGAATTGTCTACTAGAGAGTGGACACTGGTGATTAATGATGATAATGCCGGTTTCGCCAAGGGTAATAATGTGGCTATGCGACAAGCTTTAGAGCGCGGTTATGATGCTATCGCTTTGTTTAATATGGATGGTATCTTGGCGCCAAATTGCTTAAGGCTGATGCTTGACGCTTTGTTAAGTAATGAGACTAATGGCGCAGTCCAAGCTCGCTTGATGTTGTGGCCCGAACAAAACAAAATAAATAGCCTTGGCAACACCACTCATTTTTTGGGCTTCGGTTACTGCGAAGCTTATCAAGCGACTTACCGTCAAGATTTGGTCGCTTCGGCTCAGGATCAGGAGATGTGTTATCCTAGCGGGGCAGCGGTGATTTTTAGAGCTGAGGCCTTGCGTCAAGTTGGGCTGTTTGACGAAGAGTTTTGGATGTATAATGAAGATCAGGATCTCGGTTGGCGCTTGTGGCTGGCTGGCTGGAGAATAGTCTTAGCGCGAGAGGCCGTCTTCTATCACAAATATTCTTTTGCCAAATCAATTAAACAATTCTATTGGCAGGATCGTAATCGCTTGTTGTCTGCTTTCAAAAATTACCAGGCCTTGACTTTGATTTTATTATTACCAGCTTGGCTTATTTCTGAATTGGGTATGTGGTTAGCAGCGGCCAAAGGTGGTTGGCTGGCAGAAAAGAAAAAGGTTTATACTTATTTTCTGAGGCCAAGCAACTGGTTCAAATTAATCAGAGCCAGACGTAGTTCTCAGCAAATCAGAAAGGTGTCTGATCGAAGTATTGTCAGATTATTTAGCGGTCGTGTTGCCTATCAAGAAATAGAAAGTCCCTTAGTGAAGTTCGGTAATATCGTGCTGAATTTATATTGGCAGATTGTGAAGAGAGTTATTGTCTGGTAAACCCCATCTGTCATACCGGCCCGCTTCGACGGAGCGAATGCGAGGCGAGCGAAAGCCGGTATCCAGAGCTATATATAAATAATATTAATATTTTAGTAAAATCACATTACAGCTTCGTGGCTCTGGATCCCGGATCGCGGTCCGGGATGACAATAATATTATCCTCATGGACATCTCAATCGTTATAGTGAATTACAAGAGTAAAGGCCTGACTCTGGGCTGTATCAAATCAATTCGTGAAGCGAATTGGTCTGCTTTGACATACGAAATAATCGTGGTTGATAATTGTTCTGATGACAACTTGGGGGATATTATGAAATGGCAATATCCAGATATCAAGTTTATTCAAGCTGGTAATAATCTAGGCATGGGTTCCGGTAATAATCTAGGTTTAGCTCAGGCGACCGGTAAATATTATTTAGTTATGAATCCTGACACTATAGCTGTGTCAGATACTTTTCAAAAATTGTTTCGTTATATGGAGGAGCACGACGAAGTGGGTGTGGTTGGCCCCAAGCAGTATAATCCTGATAGCAGTGTACAGTCCTCTTGCTATCGTTGGCCTTCATTATTAACACCACTCTATCGTCGCACTTTCTTAGGCGCCTATAAATTCTCTAGAAAAGATTTGCAATCTTATCTGATGTCCGATTTTGATCATAATAGTATTAGGGAGGTTGATTGGCTCTTGGGTTCATTCTTGATGATTAGAGCAACGGCATACCAGGCGGTAGGAGGTTTCGACCATAGATTTTTTCTCTATTTCGAAGATACGGACTTGTGCCGACGTCTGCACCAGGCAGGTTGGCAGATTATCTATAATCCCGAGGCCAGTATTATTCATAATCATAATCGCGCTAGCGCTAAGACACCATGGTACAAATTTTTTACTAGTCCTAGTACTAGGGCGCATGTTATGTCGTGGTTTAAATATTTAATCAAGTGGCATTTTCAATAAGTTATGCAAGTTTTTGATAATTTAAATTCAGCCAAAAAGACAGTCACTAAGGCTATTTTTCCAGTGGCTGGCTTCGGTACTAGATGCCTGCCGGCAACTAAGGCTCAACCTAAAGAAATGATGAATGTGGTGGACAAGCCCGCTATTCAATATTTAGCCGAGGACGCTAGTGGCGCCGGTATCAAAGATATTATTTTCGTCACCGGTCGTGGCAAGCGCGCCATCGAAGATCATTTCGATTATTCCTTCGAACTGGATAAAACCTTGGTGGAGAAGAATAAGATGGACTTGGTTAAACAGGTCCGTCGGATTTCTGAGTTGGCTCGTTTTAGTTATGTTCGTCAACAGATGCCCTTGGGCGACGGCCACGCCATTAATTGCGCGGCGCATCTGGTTAATGATGAGCCAGTTTTAATAATGTTTGGTGACACTTTGTATGACAGTGACGAGTCGCCAGCCAGTCAAATAATCAAGGCTTATGGCCACTGCCAAGCGCCAATCATCGGTCTGGCCGAAGTGCCTATGTCTGCCGTCAGTCAATTTGGAGTTATCGCTGGCGATGAAATTAAGAGTAATCTTTATCAGATTAAATCTTTTGTCGAGAAGCCTCAACCGGAGTTAGCTCCGTCTAATTTGGTGGCGGTCGGCATTTATGTTATTACTCCGCTGGTTTTTAAATATCTGCGTCAGGTCAAGAGTCCACGCTCCGGTGAGATTAGATTGGCTGATGCCTTTAGTCTGATGTTGGCTCAGGGGGAGACAATTTATGGCTTGAAATTAAAAGGCCAGTGGTTGGACACTGGATCTAAGTTTGGTCTGCTCAAGGCCGGGATCACCCTGGGTCTCAAGCATCCCGAAGTTCGAGATGATCTGAAACGATTTTTGGAGGAGTTGCAAGCTTGATAACTACAGTTCAAGTTGCCAATAGCCTTGTCGAGATCCTAATTGGGCGATGAAATAAAGATTTTCGCCGGCTTGGTCCATGTAAGCATCTTGGATGCCGGCTTGGTCCAATAAACGAGTGATATTGTAACGATCTCTATTATCCAACTCTAGCGCATAAACACCTTGATCGGTGACGAAGATGACATAATTTTTACTAGGGTGCCAAAAGACATTCTGAATTCTAGAACTAACTCTGGTTAATAATTTTTCCGATTTGTCCTTAGTATTATAAACGGCAATTTCGAAATTAGAGGCGGTTAATAATTCGTCGTTATTAATCCATTGGCTGAGCGTAATGCTACTGGGTAGGGTATCAATATTGTAGTTGTTGGACCAAGGTAAATTGGTCTCAATAATGCTTAGCTTCTGACTGTTGGCATCTATGATGTTGATATATTTGCTAGTTGGGTTGGCGAAATGGTAATTCGCTTGTCTGGGCAATTCAATACTGCCGATTTCTTTGAGGTCACTATCTCTAATGATAGATAAAATAGATTTGGAATTGCTATTTTTTAACAAATAGCTATTGCCATCTTTTAACATACAGTCGGTGACTATCGTTTTCTGATTGGTTAATGACAATAACAGTGTGGTTTTATTATCACTTAGCTGATGTTGTAAGATACCCGAATTAGTTTCTAGACATAATAATGAATCATTGTCAGACGACCAGCTGGCTTTTTTTATTTTTTGATTGATTATTTTTTCCAAATCGATGCTGGTCTGGTTGACGGTATCAATGATCATTGATCCGTTGAGCAGGAACTTGCCTTGACTGGACCAACTTAATGGTTGAGCTGTAGCCTGTGGGTATGAACTCTCTTCGTTATTTTTTAAATTAAGTAGTTTAATCTCTTGATTAGCTGTGAAAGCTAAAAAATTGTTATCACTAGACATGGCGCTGGAGTTGATGACTGACTCTTGATTACTGCTTAGTAATTGAGGTAAATTTTGTTTAAAAAATCTGACGTCTTCGAGATAGGTGGTTTCGCCGGCGCTAATCTGTAATTCTTTTTCCCAGGGCCAATAGCCGTCCAGCTCAAGCCTGACTTGGTAAGTGCCAGGTAATTGGTGTGATATTTTAGTGGGGCTCTTGATGGCCTTGTCCTGTTGGGTGCCGAGCCAGGATAAATTACTGGTTTGGAGCTTGCTGTTGAGATAGATTCTAGCACCGCTTGGTTCAGTATCAATGACGAACATACCGGTTTTTTGCAATTTTAATCCAGTGCCATTGAATTGATAGCCGAGAGCATAGGGCAAGATTAGTCCTGCCATAATGAAGAATATGATTACAAAACTGGCGAATAGCCAGCGACGTACAGTCAGGCTCATAATTAATTTATTCTGGTTATATCAGCGCCTAACGATTTGAGACGTTGATCGATATTTTCATAACCTCGGTCAATTTGATAGATATTATCAATCTCGGTGGTGCCCTTAGCAATCAAGCCGGCAATAACCATGGAGATGCCCGCTCGTAAATCCGGTGAAGTTAATTTGCGACCATGGAGTTGGGTGGGGCCGTGAATGACTACGCGGTGCGGATCACACATAATGATATTGGCGCCCATTTGAGTCAACATGTCTGTGAACAGCAGGCGACGGTCATAAATAGTTTCATGAATAATACTGGAGCCTTGGGCCTGAGTCATGAGAATGGTGTAAGGAGATTGTAAATCGGTTGGGAAACCAGGGTATTCATGAGTTTTCATATCATAGGCCTTAATGATGCCATGCTTCTTGATAGTCAAGTTACTCTTGTCGGCTTCGTAAGGAATACCAATTTTCGTGAAAATGGTTAATAATGATTGTAGCTGCTCTGGTCGGCAAGTGCTGATAGTTAATTCACTATTAGTCACCGCTGCCAAGATGGCGAAAGTGCCAGCTTCAATACGATCTGGTAGAGTAGTGAATGGACCGGCACCAATCTTGGTGACGCCTTCAATAGTAATGGTTGGTGAGCCCGCTCCAGAAATTTTGGCTCCAACTGAATTCAGATAATCAGCTAGAGCAACTATCTCCGGCTCCATAGCGGAGTTATTGATGGTGGTGATACCCTTGGCCAGCACCGCAGTCAGAATGAGACTTTCGGTGCCGGTGACGCTAACGGTGGTGAAGAAATAGTTACAGCCCCGCAGTTGTTTGGCTTGAATATGGTAATGATTTTCTTTGAATTCCACGCTAGCTCCCATTGCTTCAAAGCCTTCTAAGAATAAATCAATGGGGCGAAGTCCGGCGCCGATAACACAACCACCAGGGTGGGGAAATTTAACTTCTCCGAAACGAGCCAAGAGTGGTCCGACGAACATGATGGAGGCGCGCAATTTATTGGCGAGTGCTTCGTTGATGGTGGTATGAGAGATTGACGCGGTATCGATAGTGTAGTGGTCGGAACCTTTATTAACTACAGCGCCTAAATCAGTCATAATATCCAGTGACCGACTGATGTCTTCAATGTCAGGTAAGTTGTAAATAGTAATTGTTTCGCTTGATAGAATAGAAGCAGGAATAATTTTAAGACCGGCATTCTTAGCTCCTTTGACAGCGATAGTACCTGATAATTCGGCACCGCCGTTAATAATGAATTTAGGCATAGGACGTAGACTGAATTTTTAATTTTTGTAATTTTTTTTAAATGTAACTTAAATCTTTAATAACAAAGCATACATCACATATCATGTAGCAGAATTTGTGTACCTGCCCGACTGAAAGATTTCCAGTCGTTCGGGCGGGTTTGTGAGACGATTGGTTGATTTGTGGGAGCGGAGAGGTATAATTAACTATATAGTCATTTAATTAACTTTTATTATACTGAATCTAGAAACTATTGTAAAACTAATTTAAAATTAGACTAAAATCCTTATGAAGTCAAATAGTCGTCACAAATCAGCTAGAGCGTCCAAAGGATCGGGCAATCCTTCCTTTCGAACTAGCGCTGTTTTTCGCGCTAATCGGGTTTACAAAAATACTAGAGATTTTCCTAAGGTCAGATTACCGGCAAACAGCGATTAATAAAAAACCCCGGTTTAATTACCGGGGATTTTGGCACAGGCTTGGTTGAACACTTCGTTATTCGCGCAAGTCAGAATTTGCTTAGTATCTTTAGTGTAGATTCTAACATTGTCTCTAACGGTGTTGATCTGGAGTTTATTTATCAGCATTTTAAATAAGGCTCTTTTATGGATAAAATAAACTTGGTGACTCTTAAAGTGACTATCCAAAAATGATTTCGGATTGGGCAGACTGTCTTCAAATAACTCTTGGAGTACGGTGAAACCATCTTCGTTGTTAATGGGTTCAATGTAATAGAAATTAGCACGCTTTAAATCTTTGATGCCGGATACATTGGTAGTCATGACAAACCTATAATTTAATAAGAACTAGTCAGATACTAATACAAGAGAGGTGAAATGTCAATAAAAGACCCGCCTAAGTGGCGGGTACTTTTGTAGGATAGCTTTGTTTATTTACTGTATTTGCAGTCTTTGTTACTACACTGAACACCATCGTCCTTGGCTAAGAGGAGTAGAGAGTCGCAATCGGGACATTTTTCACCTGTTGGTTTAGACCAATAAGCATTCTTACATTCAGGATAGTTATCGCAAGCATAGAATTGACCACGCTTGCTCTTCTTGCCAACTATTGAACCTTTGCCACATTTAGGACAGCTGATGCCGGTGTTATTGGCATTCTCTTTCATATTCTTGATAGTTTTGCACTTGGGGTAGTCGGTGCAAGACATGAAGAGGCCGAAGCGACCGTTTTTGACAACCATAGCTTTGCCACAGTTGGGGCATTTTTCATCCTTATACTTTTCATTTAACTCCTTAATTTTTTCATCATCTTGATTGGGTTTGCCATCCTTGGCCATACCCTTGATATTCTTACATTCAGGAAAATTGGAGCAGGCTAAGAATTTACCGAAACGGCCGGTCTTGATAATCATGGGAGAGTTGCATTTGTCGCAAATCTCGGCGCTTGTTTCTTCTGGCATAATATCTTGTTTATTAATAGAGTCCGTTTTGGCTAAGAGATTAGCATGAAACGGTTGATAAAAGGTATCAATGACTGGTTGCCAGCTGACACTGCCTTCAGCAATATCATCAAACTGTTTCTCCATGTTGGCGGTGAATTCGAAATCAACTACTTGTGGAAAATGTTCTACTAATAAATCATTAACCACCAAGGCGATGTCTGAGGGAGCGAAACGTTTGTCTTCATCGCGACTGACATAGTTGCGCGCTTCAATGGTAGCAATGGTTGGCGCGTAGGTTGAAGGACGGCCAATACCGTATTTCTCCAGGACTTTAACCAGGGTAGCATCAGAGTAACGAGCTGGTGGTTTAGTGAAGCTTCCTTCTGGTCGAACAGCAACTAAATTAAGTTTATCATTTTGCTCGAGATTTGGCAAAATAACATCGGCAAATCTTTCTGGATAAATTTTTAAATAGCCGTCAAAGTTCAAACTTTGACCACTGGCAGTCAGGGTATAACGACCGTCTTCGACGATGACGGTGGTATTATCAACGATAGCGTCAGGCATTTGGCTGGCGATTGACCTCTGCCAAATCAAGCGATAGAGCCTGGCTTGGCCTGCCTCTAAAGTGCTAGCTAACATGTCTGGTGTATTTTTAGCCTCGGTTGGTCTGATGGCTTCGTGCGCTTCTTGAGCACCGGCTTGTTTGGCCTTATAGCGATGGCCCTTGGCTTGGCAATATTTCTCGCCCAATTCAGTTCTCAAATAATCGTGCGCCTCGCTAATGAATTTCTCTGACAAGTTAAGTGAGTCGGTGCGCATGTAAGTGATATGACCTTGCTCGTATAATCTCTGAGCCAGAGTCATAGTCTGTTTAGCGCTCATGCCTAGCATCCTGTTGGCGGTCTGTTGCAGGGTAGAGGTGCGGAATGGCGCTGGAGCTTTCTTGAAACCTTGTTTCTTCTCAATGCCGGTAACTTGGTAATTCAACTGCTCTAACTCTTTGGCAATAGTTTCAGCCTCTGCTTCGTTTTTGATCTGAAATTTATCCAGCTTAGCCCCGTCAATTTTATTCAATTCCAAGGTGAAGCCTTCCTGCGCCATGGTCAGGACATCAGCCCAAACACGCCAATATGCTTGTGGCACGAAGGCTTTGATTTCACGTTCACGTTCGACGACTAGACGTAGGGCCACGCTCTGAACACGACCAGCTGACAGACCTCGGGCTACTTTCTTCCAGAGGAAAGGGGATAATTCGTAGCCAACCAGACGATCCAAGACGCGACGAGCTTGTTGAGCATCAACCAGTTTCATATCTATAGTGCGTGGTTTGGTCAGTGCTTCCAGAATGGCTTCTTTGGTAATTTCATGAAAAACGATACGTTTAGTATCGTCGATTTTTAATTTCAGAGCTTCGGCCAGATGCCAGGCTATAGCTTCTCCCTCGCGGTCTTCGTCGGAAGCGAGAATGACTTCGTCGGCCTTCTTAGCTAGTTCTTTCAATTTGTCGACTGTTTTCTTGGCCTTGGCCGGAATCTTATACTTCGGTAAATAATTATTGGCGATATCAATGCCCATGACAGAAGTGGGTAAATCACGGATATGACCGAAAGAGGATTCAATTTTGAATCCTTTGGTTAAAAATTTGGCAATGGTCTTCGCTTTGGTAGGAGACTCTACTATAACTAATTTCATAAAGTAATTTTTTTATTAGGACTGAATGAGGCTGGACCAGTTTTAATCACTAGCCCTTTTATTTCCATGACAGACAGTCTAGCGTTTATTTGACTAATGTCAAGTTTGGTCGCTTTTGTCAATTCGTTTATGGTTTTGGCAGAGCCATGTAATAATTCCAAAATTAATATTTCCATGGGCTCCAGGCTACTGCTAGCTACGCTCGGCATTAATTCGAAACTAGCATTGAGTGACAGCGCGTCCAGGATGTCTTGGGCTGAGCCGATTAACTTAGCGCCTTGTTGAATTAGATTGTTGGTGCCACTGGACATCTCGCTGTAAATGTAACCGGGCACAGCCATCACTTCCTTGCCATAATCAACGGCATAACGAGCTGTGATTAATGAGCCTGACTTCAGCGCCGCTTCAATGACCAGAGTGCCTTGGGAGAGTCCAGCAATGATACGGTTGCGTCTGGGGAAATTATATTTGAAGCTGGGTGTACCTGGTGGAAACTCGCTCATAACCACGCCTTGATGATTAATTATGGCTTCGGCCAAACGTTGATTGGTGACCGGATAGAGACTGGCTCGATCCAGGCCCGAACCTAACACAGCGACCGTTAAGCCCTGCTCTAGTAAAGTGGCCTGATGAGCCAGAGCGTCAATGCCCAGAGCCAAACCGCTAACTATGGTCAGTCCAGCTCGAGCCATTGGTCTGATTAAATCAGTAACTAATCTCTCACCGTAACGGCTGTAGCGTCTGGAGCCGACGACGGACAGTGACCTAGGCCAGAGACTGTTATTGAGTAAGCCTCGGTAGAAGATAACCAGAGGTGGCTGGGGGATATTGAGCAGAGTTTGAGGATAATTAGCCTCGTCGCACAAAACAGTTTGTATTTTTTCCGCTGTGATTAATTCCAGGCTACGACCAAGGTCAAAGGAGACGCGCCACTTGATAAAGTCATCAGCCAGAGCTTGGTCAATACCGAGTTTAGTTAGATCGGTCACAGTAATTCGGTACAGTGATTGCCAGTCGCCGTAATAGTCATAAAGACGTTTCAGACTGGCTGGCCCGAATTTGAGATAGTGTGTTAGTCCGATTAAATAATCCCGCTCGGTCATAATTGGATTATTATAACAGAAAAAAATACCAAACCAAAATTTTATACTCTCTCTTGCAAAATTTAATGATTAATGTTAGTTTAGTTGACGATTTATCAATTAAGCTTTATGATAGATTTGTTGAAATAGGACGGCTAGCTCCCCGACGTTCGTCGGGACGGGCAGTTGCTCTGGCCAAAGGCCAGTAACCAACTTCGCTGTCACGTTTGAGGATAAATAATGTTTTTAAGTAGAATAGTTTGAAAAAATAACATGGACGGCTAGCTCAGTTGGTTAGAGCGCTACATTGACATTGTAGAGGTCACAGGTTCGAATCCTGTGTCGTCCACTGATAGAGTTTATAAAATTTGTAAAGTTTATAAAGTTATTAGTCATAAATTTTAAGAATTTGTAGACTTTATATACTTTATTAACTTTCAACTTTATAAACTAACTATGCATCTATAGCTCAGTTGGTTAGAGCACAGCTCTTATAAAGCTGGGGTCGATGGTTCAAGTCCATCTAGATGCACTCTAAGTAACTCATATTTTCTATTTAACAAAACGGGTATTTATGCCTGTTTTTTGTTTATTATTAGCCAATTTATAGCAAATAGCCAAAAAGGTATTGACATATGTGGATAAGTATGACATAATACTCTGTTGCGGTTAGAAGCCGGACAATAGAAAACAAGTTGCGGTTAAGACCCGAACGTATAAAATTGAACTTTAAAAACAGAAAATAAATTGAAGCTTAAGGTCAAAATAGTAATATTTTGATGCCGAAGCTGATTAATAACCAATTCACAGGAGTATCTGATGAAAAAGTACCACCAGTACGTTTTATGTTTAGCCTTTATGGTCACACTCGTTATCTCGATTAATGCGGATTGTTTTGCTAAAAGACAGTCCAAAGCCTTCGCTTTACAATTTATGTTGGATGTTAGTGATGACTCTCGTTACAGAGACACTAACTACATCTTGTTGTTGAAGCACGACGGTCCCTTGAAAAAAAGTGACATTAATTTCTGGAATAAGGAAATTAAAAAAACTTTTGGAGCCGCACAGGCTAAGATAGTTGTCCAAGCGGATGACTTTAATCAAGATCACGTAACGTGGACTTACAAATACGCTAGATATGAAGAACAATTCCAATCGCCTCCAATTGAAAGCTCCATCGGTGGAGTTAATTGGGGTGCGGATCTGGAAGCTACTTGGGTTAGTCTCAAGGATTATGTCAGTCGATGGTTAGATGAGGGTTTATGGCTTAGTGAAGGCATAATTTCTCTGATTGAAATACTAGTTTGGGTCGTTATAGTGATGGTTCCTATTCTACTAGTAAGATTTGTGATCAAACAAATCGGAAAGTTGAAAGGTTCACTGACCAATACCAAGCCCAAGCTGAAAGCCAAGACGAAACAGCCACAGAGTACTAGCAACCAACAAGAATCTCGTAATAATGAAGATCAAGAGACTGGTGAGGAATTACCTACTCTAGAGAAATTAGCGAGTCAGATTGTCAACTTAAAAGATTCAGAAGAAGTTCTTGATTGTCCTCTTTGTGCGTCCCATGGTATCTTTGGGCGAAATCTTCAGCATCACTTATTAAAGAGATGTAAAGAGATGACTGAGGAGAACAAGGATGAACTGAAACATGAAGTGAAAATCTGCGCGAGCCGAAAGAATGCAGGATTGTGATGACTGAGAGATTTAACGACAGAAGGTGACGGAAGCTACGGCTGATGTTAGGTTCTTGACTATTTCAAACATGATGCAAAACTAGTTCACAGCGAGCAACAAACGAAGTCGGGTTGGCAACAACACCGCTTCACCTCAAAAAATAAAATTATTAGCCAGAAGATTAAGCGAACAAATTAAATTTGAATTGTGAATAACGCTTGACGAGTGCGAAGGAAGCTACGGCTGAATTTGAAATCGTGATGAGTTGTTTGCTAAGAGAAGTTGATTTTGTAAGTTTAAGACGAAGGCCACAAGTGTGTTTTTTATCCCTTTTTATTTCATTATATTTAATTAGTAAGAGTTCAGCGAAAGGTTTGCTGAATTCAACTCAACTCAATTTAGGATAAAAAAAATGAAAACGAATAATAATTTATTGTTTGTGTTAGTTTGTTTGTTTACTTTGACCAGTTTTGTCACTAGTTTATCAAATAACAATAACCAGCAATTTGCTGAAAATGGCAAATATATCGTTAAAAGAGGCGATTGCCTCTATAATATCTCGAAATCGTTCAATGTCTCTATACATGATTTGAAAGTTTGGAACAAGATTAAGAATGTTGCTATCATTCAAATTAATCAAGAGTTGTTTATAACAAATCCAAATGTTGTAAATGTTGAAAACCAAAATAGTAACAAAACTGTTACTACTACCAAAAACGTAAGCATTCCAGTCGCAATTGACGAGGATGACGGTGACCCATTGATGATGGTTCTGGATTTAGAATCTGAAGCCAAGTCTGACACCATGATGTTATTAACCACAGAAGAAACTACCGCTGATTTCACGATGGATACCGCCTCTATAGATTCCAAGAATCTGGAAATCGATGATCTGTTTGAAATCGACTCAGTTGGTCTAGCGATTTTAAGAGAGAAGTCCAGTTCGTATCAAATGATACAACTGGCAATCAAGTACAATATTAAGTTTAATATACCGGGAGATTCCAAAAGATTCACATTAGAAGAAATTGCAGAATCTATGGATGGTAAAATAGTTTACAGCATGGGCAGAAAGAGGTATTCTGCTGGACCAAAGAAAAATGGTCAACAGACTTTTTACTCCGACTGTTCGGGATTTACAGCTCTAATAGCTGGTCTCTTTGCTGATGAAACTATCGGACGAACCACGGCTTTCATATTCAAGAAAGCAAAAAGAATTGATAGTGATGACCTGGACAAGTTACCGATTGGAACATTTGCTGGGTGGCCACCCAGTGATAGACGCCACGGACATGTCTACGTCAAGATCTCTAAAAATTTGTGGGCTCACACTTCTTCTAGTAAAAAAGGCTTAGCCTTTATTACCGAAGAAACTATGCAGAAGCATAGAGGATCTTACAGTATAGCTCTGGTTTCATTACCTAGCGAAATAGCCACTAGCACCATTAATGTTGCTAGTAGTACAAATTAAGTTAACTTAAAAAAATATAAACCTTGTCTAAATAATTAGACAAGGTTTTTTTGCGTCTAGGGGCTTGTTGGCTAGCTAAGTTACTATGGTCAAGATGGCGAGTCTGGAAAATTATTTAATTTCCGCTGATTTTCTATCTCTTGACACCTAGGCCTAGAGAGATTAAAATGGGGAAGCTTCTGATTAGCACTCTGCTAACTAGACTGCTAAATAATTAATTAAAAGCTTTGTAAATACTGATCAAAGCTAAAATAAATTTATGAACTTTAAACCATTACATGCTAATGTGGTTATCAAACCAATAGCGGATGAGACAGTAACCAAGTTGGGTCTAGTCTTGCCAGATACTGTTAATAAAGAGAAACCTGAGAAAGGCGAGGTAGTGGCTACCGGCCCTGGTCGAGTGCTCGACAATGGCCAAATCGCTCCGATGAGTGTCAAGGTTGGTGATAAGGTGATGTTTCGCAAATACTCTCCAGATGAAATCAAAGTTGACGGTCAGGAATACCTGATTATCAAGGAAGGAGATATTATGTTAATTATTGAGTAACAAAGTTCATAAAGTTCATAAAGTTCATCAAGTTAAATAAGTATTTCAAATTTAACTTTACAAACTTTAAACTTTACAAACTTTATAAACTAATTTATGTCCAAACAAATAATTTTTGACGAGAAGGCTCGTCTATCTATGAAACGCGGTGTCGACCAATTGGCTGACGCTGTGAAGGTGACCATGGGCCCCATGGGTCGCAATGTGGTTATCGAGAAATCCTACGGTGCTCCAATCATTACCAAAGACGGTGTGACTGTTGCTAAGGAAATTAGTCTCGAAGACAAATTCGAAAATATCGGCGCTGAGATCGTCAAGGAAGCTGCTTCCAAGACTGGTGATGCTGCTGGTGACGGTACTACAACCGCTACCTTATTGGCCCAAGCCATCATTAGCGAAGGTTTGAAGTTGGTTTCGGCTGGAGTTAATCCGATTGAGATACGCCGTGGCATCGAAGCTAAGGTGGCCGAGATTGTCACTGAACTCAAGGCTATGTCCAAGACTATTAATACTCAGGAGGAGATAGCTCAAGTTGCTTCTATCAGTGCAAATGACCCAGAAATCGGTGCTATCATCGCCGAGGCTATGCAATCAGTTGGCAAAGATGGTGTCATTACTGTTGAAGAAGGTCAATCCTTCGGTGTCGAAAAAGAGGTGGTCGAGGGTATGCAATTCGACAAGGGTTATGTCTCTCCTTACATGATTACCAACAGCGATGCTATGAAAGCTGAAGTTAATGAACCTTACATCTTAATCACTGACAAGAAAGTGTCCTCTATTCAAGACATCTTGCCACTCTTGGAGAAATTAATCCAAGCCGGACGCAAAGAATTGGTAATTATCGCCGACGATATTGACGGCGAAGCTCTAGCCACTTTTGTGGTCAATAAATTGCGTGGCATCTTCAGCGTCTTGGGCGTCAAAGCTCCGGGCTTCGGTGATCGTCGCAAAGCGATGTTAGAAGACATCGCCACTTTGACTGGTGGTCGTGTCATCAGTGAAGAAGTTGGTTTGAAATTAGACAAGGTGGAATTATCCGACCTCGGTCAAGCTCGCAAAGTTGTCGCTACCAAGGACAATACTACTGTTATTGAAGGTAAAGGCGACCTCGCTGTCATCAAGAATCGCATTGAACAAATTAAGAAAGAAAAAGAATTGTCCGATAGCGATTTCGACAAAGAGAAATTGCAAGAGAGATTGGCTAAATTGTCAGGTGGTGTCGCTGTTATCAAAGTCGGTGCTGCTACCGAAACTGAAATGAAAGAGAAGAAAGACAGAATCGAAGACGCTCTCAATGCTACTCGCGCTGCTGTCGAAGAAGGCGTCGTGCCAGGCGGTGGTTTGGCCTTGGCTCTAGCTGGTAAAGCCTTTGATGCTGAAGACAAGAATGCTTCAGCTGGCGCACGCATTATCAATAAAGCTATTCTCTATCCAATTCGTCAGATTGCTAGCAATGCCGGCAAAGACGGTTCACTGGTGCTTTATCAGATTATGAATGAAGCTAAGCAGGGTAAGATGGTTGGCTACAATGCCGCCAATGACACCTTTGTGGATATGATTAGCGCAGGTATCATCGATCCAACCAAAGTGGTTCGCACTGCTCTGGAAAACGCTGCCAGCGCTGCCATGATGTTTCTCACCGTTGAAGCTGTTATCGTTGATAAGCCAAAAGAAGATGCTCATGAACACGGTGGCGGTATGGGTGGCATGAATCCAGGGATGATGGGGCTTTAAGTTCTTAAAGTTCTTAAAGTTTATAAGGTTTATAAAGTTAAAAACGGCTCGCCAATTCGGCGGGCTGTTTTTGCGATTCAATAAAATAGCTAAAATTAGATAAAAAAGGAGTATTAAAAATGTAAGCGTATTATATAGTGTTGCTAGTCTGGTAGTATTCCGTAATCAAACCAATTGATTTTAGAGCTATCTATTCCGGTTAATTGCAAACGGCTCTGGCCATTTTTGTAGCTATTTTCAC
>Ga0172379_10004457_pt1 | contig 20678 bp, 19 predicted proteins | sample GrowelOW334metaG_FD_119756 | JGI IMG/M metagenome (GOLD analysis project Ga0172379, IMG submission 119756) | Groundwater microbial communities from an aquifer near a municipal landfill in Southern Ontario, Canada - Groundwater well OW334 metaG | ecosystem: Environmental > Aquatic > Deep...
GATTAAAATCGGTAGTTCCATCAATCCATTTCTCTCCTGCACCACCTGCACCAGCAACGGTATAAAACAAGCGCGGATCGTAAATGCCACCCACTTCTTCAAATTCATCTACAAAATCTTGCGTTGGAACATTAAATCCCCATCCTTCTAAGTCACGAGGAAGACACGTTTGAGTTAATGTACTACCAATATGAGGATCTTGGCCTCCTAAATGCTGTATTTCCCATATTGATTCTATATTATTATCATATTGCATTTTATAGTTGTGGCTGTATATAGGCATTAAATCGTAACCCAACGTTTCTATAATATCAATTTCGTCTAAACACAATTGATATTCTTTCTGATATAAATATGTCTTTGCTAATAAAGCGCGGGCAGCTCCTTGGGTAGCTCTACCTAAATCACCTGCACTATATTTAGCAGGCAATCGGGTAATAGCAGTATTGCAATCGCTTTCAATTTGTGCCCATATTGCACTTTGTGGCGATGCTGGAATTTGCAAATCACTAGGGGCATACACTTTGGTAAGCAAGGGTAAATCTCTAAAAATATTTGTTAAAACAAAATAATAATAGGCTCTTAAAAAATAGGCTTCCCCTTCAATTCTAGTTCTTAACTCGGCCGATATATCTGGTTCATTAAGTTTACTAATTACAATGTTTGCCTGTGTAATACCATTGTAATAAATTGACCATATTTGTATAAGTCCATCGTTATCGGAATATATCTCCGATAATTCAAAGTCAGTAATGAATTTTTTATCACTTGATACTCCACCTTTGGTAGCATCATCGCATACAACATCGCCGTACACCCATAATATATTTTCGTCATTCGAAAAACTTGCCGGCGCATAAGATGCTGTTAAAGCTGCCAATATTTGAGATTCTGTTTTATAGTATTGGGTGTCAGAATATCTTCCAATTGGTTCTTTCTCTAACATTTCACTACACGATGCAATCACGAAGCTTGTCAGAAGTATTGTGATTATTTTATTTCGTTTCATCTCTATATTTTTTAATTCATTTCTTAAAACCTAATAAGCTAGAATCCAATATTGAATCCGAAAGTCAGTATTGTTGGCGATGGATAAGTTCCCCAATCAATACCTGAGGATAAATCTCCTGAAGCAGCATCATTATCATTAACTCCCATTTCCGGGTCAAAACCCTTATACTTAGTAATGGTAAGCAGGTTTTGTACCGACACATACATTCTACACTGCTGAATTTTCACCTTGTTTAATTTCTCTTTCGGTAAGGTATATCCCAACGTTATATTCTTAAGTCTCAGGTAGGATCCATTTTGTAAATATCGTGTAGAGGCTCTTTTATTATCATTTGGATCAACTATTGTGACCCTAGGAGCTCTAATGTTATTATGAGGATTATCAGGAGTCCATCTATCAAGTATTTCTGTAGTAGAGTTGAACGGACGGGTTGCATCTACAATTATCCTATCAATTTCACTATACACTTTATTTCCAGATACTCCCTGAAAAAATATAGAAAGGTCGAAATTACTGTAGCTAGAGTTTGCGGTTAATCCATAGGTTAAATTTGGTATTGCACTTCCAACATGAGCTCTATCTGCTTCAGTAATTTCGCCATCGCCATTGTTGTCTTTAAATTTAATATCTCCGGGGGCAGTTCCACTTCTCTGATACAAACCCGAAGGTGCTTTTGCATTAAGATCATTTATCTCTGTTTGTGTTTGAAATAATCCTTCTGCCTCATAAAGATAGAATGAACCAATAGGCTGTCCAACTTCAGTAAGTGTTACAAAAGTGGTGTATATATACCCTCCCTGAATTGGTTTATCTGAACCAATTGAGATTACTTCATTTTTAAGAGTAGCAATATTACCACTTATGTCAAAATTAAATTTCCCCTCAGCTTTTCGGTACATTAAGCTTAACTCTCCTCCACTGTTAGCAACGTCGGCAGCATTAACATAAGGATTGGCATTTGGCCCCCCAATTGCTGGAGTAGGCACTTCTAAGAGAATATCAGATGCGTTTTTACGGAAATAATCAGCAGTAACATTAAATTTACCTTTTAAAACACTTACATCTAATCCTATATTAGATGTTGTGGTAACCTCCCACTTTAATTTATCGTTACCCGTTACCGTAGTGGAAACGCCTTGATAGTATTGATCTCCAAAAGAGTAACCGTTGCCCACTGCGCCAACAGAAGTAACAGATGCATACGCTGGTATATCTTGATTACCTAACTTTCCCCAGCTTGCTCTTAATTTAATATTATCAACAGCTTCTGGCACAAAAGACATGAAATCTTCGTCAGTTAATTTCCATCCAACAGAAATAGAGGGGAATAATCCATACCTATTGTCTTTTCCAAATTTTGATGAGCCATCTCTTCTTATTATAAAACTTGCCAAATATTTACTCTTAAATGAGTAATTAGCACTTGCAAACTGCGAAAGCAATGCCCACTCTTCTCTGCTTCCACCATTATTAGCACTGTTTTCATCTCCTAAATCTAAATCAATAAGATTTTCTAACTCTTGATTTTCAAAATTTGACCTTGAGGCACTTATGTATTTATATTTGTTTGTTATTGTTTCCACGCCTACGAATCCACTAATGTCGTGTGCCCCAAAAGTGTTGTTATATGCTAAAATACCATTCCATGTAAAATTATATGTTTCAGCATTTAGCACACTCAGTCCATTAGGGTCATTTATCCTTCCACTGCCATTTCCATCAACGTCATCTCCCCAATTTCTATCAAATCTCCGGTTATCATTAATGCTAATATCGACACCTACATCGGTTTTAAATTTTAATGTTTTCAAAATATCCCAATCTAAATAAGCATTCCCAAATACTCTAAAGGTTTTTCTTACATCGCTTCTATATTCAGCTAATCCAATAGGGTTATAAGCATCTCCATAAAAATTAGGATATTCAGGAATATCAGCATATTCTCCATTTGGGTTTCTTATGGGTAGCGCCGATGGCCTCAGATAAGTATATCTAATTATACCTCCACCATTTCCTCCGGCACCATCACCCGAAGACCCAACGGCCTCCGATGTAGAATTACTAATCGATAAATTCTCACCTATCTTTAGGTTTTTGTAAATTATAGTAGTTGAATTGAGTCTTACATTTACTCTTTTATACCCTGAATTTGGTATTACTCCTCGTTGATCAGTAAATCCTGCAGATAAAAGGATTGTTGATTGTTCGCTACCCGCACTAACAGCTATTTTATACTCTTGCATTGGCGCAAGAACAAATAGTTCATCAAAATATTTAATGTCAGGTAATCCCGCATAATTATTAGTGTATGGGTTCCTAATACTGCTACCATCATTGGCATACGCTTCGTTTTGTATCTCAATATATTGCTGGGTATTAAGCATTTCAGGAGTACTCGTTACTTTTTGAATTCCATAATAGCCGCTAACATCCACTTTTGTAGCTCCTGCTTTTCCATTTTTAGTAGTAATAAGAATTACTCCATTTGAAGCCCTTGAACCATAAATAGCCGCCGAAGCATCTTTTAGTACCTGTATTGATTCAATATCCGACTGACTGATACCAGAAATATCTTTTGTTGATACTCCATCCAATATGTATAAAGGACTATTATTTCCTAAAGTTCCAAGCCCCCGTATTTTAATATTTATGCCTTCGCCTGGTTGTCCTGTATTTTGCGATACACTTACACCCACAAGTTTACCCTGTATTGCTTGTTCCAAATTTGTTACAGGCGATTTAGTGATCTCTTTTGTATCAATAGTAGATATTGCTCCGGTAAGATTTGCTTTTTTCTGTGTAGAATACCCAATCACCACCAATTCATCCAATTGAATATCCTCAGAACTTAACTTAATATCAATTGATGTATTGCTTCCAAGAACTTGTTCTGTGGTAGCATATCCAATAAATGAATAAACGATTATAGATAAATCGGTTAATTGATCGGATATCAATTGATACTTGCCATCGAGATCAGTTATGGTACCAGTAGTGGTTCCCTTAATTTGTACAGTAGCTCCTATAACCGTTTCGTTGGTTTTAGCATCGGTAACTATACCTTCAACCTTACGTTGGGCAAACAATGCCCCTGTAATAGAAAGTATAATGACAACAAGTAACAATTTTTTCATAATCTATATTTTGAAAGGTTTAGAATTTTCGTCTTTTCAATCTATTTATAGGTAATTACAGTTCCGTCGGCTACTATTTTTGAACCTTCTGTTTTAAGTCTTATACCAGCAGGTAGGACCACAACCAAAGCAGCTTCGTCTGCTAGCAATGAAATAGAAATCTTACCGGTACCGGCTTTAGCCAAATAGCTTTTCGTCAGAATATCAAATAAATCTACAGAGCCATCCGATGAGTAGGTAACGGTCTTAGTTTCGGTGCAAGGATTAAAGTATAGATAAACAGGATATTTGTTATCCGCATAAAAGTCTGTTGCATTGCAATTGAGGGCCAAAATCCCCTCTACTTCGGTTTTGTTTACAATGGCTCCAAACACTCCGGCAATGGAGGTGCTATACAGGCTAAACATTGACTCTGCCGGTTGACCGGTGGTCCATTTGGGACCGTCGCCAATTGAAACGGGCGAAATGCCTTTTAAAACTTCCTTATTGTAATCGTCCACTTTACGGATGCCTTCGTACCCAATAATACCTTGAGTCAGATCTTTTAATTCAGGTAGCCATTGGTGTGTCTCATCCACTTGGTCGGGGTAAAAAAGGCGCGAGGCATTCACCACATTCAACATATATTTGCCAATGGATTTTGCATATTGAGGCTCGTATTTCACCATGGGAACCAAAGGCCAAGCCATGGCTACCGAGTTCATGAAAAAACCATACCCACCGCCATCCGTAATGCTTCCCTGTCAGCCATAAACATCGTAATCGCCCCATTTTTCGGCAATCACACCCCAACCGTAGCGCCCTTCTTTGGATGCACACCCATCAAAGGTCCAATTCAACAGTTTTGAAACATCGTATTGAGTACCCTGTTCCGCATTAAGCCTGGCCGCAGTGTAAGCCCCAAATGGGAGCAGAATTTCATAAAAGCGGCTTTCCTTTTGGTTTAACAACGCTTCGGTAGAACTTTTTGCAGCATTCAGGTAGCGTTTGTCGCCAAATTTCTGATAGGCAGAATACAATACCCACGCATGACCACCTGCAATATCCTGTTGCAAGGGAACCTGGTTCTTCATTCCTTTCATTTGAGCATAATCGAAATAGGAATAATCATAATTTCCATTCAATACAGAGTCGGCTTTGCAGAATTGTTCGGCTACCGATCGTTGAATCATTTCGGTATTCTCAACCTTTGAAAAGATGGCTGCAACTCCGTAATATAATACATTTGGGTATACATCGTACCACCAATCGCGGCCATAACCACCGCCAGCCATTGCCACCGAAGGATTGGTGTTGTTCATTACAATATTCCATCGGGTGTCGCTGTTGAAATAGTTTTGAACCATTTTCACATAGTTAAACCCATTTTGGTTGGTTTTTTCAATTCCCAACAAGCCTGCACTTATCAAAGCATTTAGCGAGGTAAGTGCCTCATGGAATTCACCGTTGTTTTTATTTGGCCCTTGGCGAACATCACCCATTACAGTGTAAAGCCCGAACGTAACTTGATCGATGTTTCTGCGTGAACTATCGAGCCATATTAGCGAACCATACGAAGCTTTATTGTCTAAAATAAAAGCTAGGCTATCGAATTGCATGGCTTTTTTCTTCCAGTCTATTATTTTCAGAGGTTGTGGCACATCAGGATTTGATCGATACGCGCCAAAGAGGTTTGAACTACCGGGCTTCCCAATTGTGTGGAGCAGGAGTAAAATACAACCAGCAGAAATAAAGCAATCAGTATAATGGGTCCTTTTTTCATTTTTCGTCGGAATAGGATTGTTTCATAATGTTTTTTGCCAATGGAATGGAGAGCATTTGAATGGCGGCCACAATGATAAGTGAATATCGGAGGGCGAAGCTTTCCGAAACATAAAAAGCAAGGAAAATAAATAGTCCCAGTCCCGCTACCCTGCCTACATACAGACCAAATTCATGATTTAGGATATAGGCATACTGATTGCGGTTTTCGCGTTTCGAAACCACATCAATCACCTTCATCATAATGGGATAATAGGCCAAATCGTGCAGTGGCTGGAAAAACACCTTGCATAAAACAAATACCATCACCCCAACCATCGATAATTCAATGCCATTGACTATTGTTCCAATCAGAAAGAGCGTAATACCGAAGCCGAAAATCAGGATCCGGTGATTGGGTTTGGCAAAGCGGCCGAGCAAATAAATGAGGATGGCTGTTAAGCCGCCGCTGATTCCTTGAATCAATCCAAGTGAACCCTCTTTGCCCACATATTTCATAATTAGCATGGCGGGAGCCGTAACCAAGAACCCTTGTACCAATCCTTTTAGGGCAGCCAACAATATTTGTTTATTCCAAAGCCGGTCGAAGCGGAAGTAGAGGAAATCTTTTTGAACGGGGTTTTCAAATTTACCACGGGCCAGTGAAAAACAGGCCAGAATGGTAACTACAAAAACCAGGATGGTGACAACTCGGTACCCTTTGTAGATATTGAACTCGATTCCAAAAAGCTGCATTCCATCAATTGAGGCAAGCAATGCGCCAATTGCCAGTGGAATGGTAATGTTGGCAATGGTAAAAAAGAACGATTCCAATCCGAAAAAATAATTCCGGTTTTCATCTTGGGTTGTGTTCAGAGCCATCAAATAACGGTTGGTCCAGAAAAAACCTGATGCCGCACCTATCAATGTACCAGAAACTATCAATCCAAACAGAGAAATGTCCTTTACAAACATCATCCCTACCATGGATAAACCGCTTAATAAGATACCAAAACTATACAAGTTGGCAACTTTAAAATGTTGAAGCAAAAAGCCATTGGTAAGTGAAGTAATGATGATGCCGGTGTACATGGCTACTTGGAAGATAGCAACATAACTGGTATCGGCAAAATAACGCATAATATAGGCTGCCATGAATATCTCCACCACAGGCAAAACCAATGCATATAGCATATTGGTAATAAGCAATACCCGCATGTTTTGAGGCATTGACAGAAAAAAGCGGAACTCGGTAGTCAGTTTTGCAATCATTCTTTTACAGGGAATTAGATTAGGGTAGAAAGTATTTCGGATATGGAAAGTTTGGCCGCACAAATTACTTCGTCGCTGGCTCCATAATACATGAATATATCATCCTCATTCACATAGTGACCGTTGGTAAAAACCACGTTTCCGAAAAATCCGGTTTGTTCGTAAGTTTGAATGGGTTCCATTATGGGTACAATACTACGGGCTAAAACCTTTGAAGGATCATTAATATCTAGCAGCAATGCCCCCAAACAATAGCGATGGTCGCTATTGGCTCCATGATAGATTTCGAGCCATCCTTTCTCTGTTCTGATAGGCGCAGCTCCGGCTCCCACTCTTTTGGAATCCCACATTCCTGGGCGCGAGGTGGCAATGCATTTATGATTACCCCAATGAATCAGGTCGAGCGATTCGGCCAACCATATATAGTTTCCTCCCAGTTCAGGACTGCTTGGACGGTGAAGGGCGTAGTATTTTCCGTTTATTTTTTCTTCAAAAATGGCACAGTCCTTATTATGAGGCGGAAAAATCATTCCTTCCCGCTTAAAGTTTTTCCAGTCATTGGTCCTAATAAGTCCAACTCCCACCCCAAATCCAGACACTTCAGTAAATGAAAGCAAAAATCCTTCATCGGTAGTAGCTACCCGACAATCTTCAATACCAAATGATTCGAGCTCTCCTTTACCAAAAATGGGCGGATAGCCATCCGGTTCAAAAAAATGAATTCCATCGTTGCTGCAAACCAGCCTTAAATAGGAAAGTGTAGTAAGGTAATCCTTCTTTTTATAGTTTATAATGCGAGGATCGCTTGCATCCAAATCGGGATCATTTTTATCGAAACTCAGGATTTCAATGGTCCCTTTATTATTATATACCGGAAAACTGATTTTGCCTTCAATTTGTTTCGGCCTTTCGGCAACGCGCAACAAAAGCCATATTTTATCGTCGAATTTAAAAACACCTGGGTTGAGCAGGCAAACTATTTCCATACCGGCAATGCCTGGCTTCAGATCAGAAGGGCGAAGGAGCGGGTTTTGAGAGAATCGTTTTGCAATATCCATGGTTCACTGTTTTGTCAAAAACAAATTTACCATGGTTGGCCAAAACAGGCGTCCGCTCCATTCCTAATCTTGTCCGGTATAGTACAAAATGGGCTGTTTGCAGATGGATTACTTCCTTTTGGTATAAAAGGGAGTTCCTAATATTATAACTTTGCTTTTTATTGCAACAGGCCACACGAGAAGACTCGTGCGGCAGCGTGGGATTACTTATTCTTTTTCGGATTTTGCCTTGTATCAACAGCTCGGTTAATATAAACAATTGGTTTATTCGCACCTATTCTATCACTACTGTCCGATTAAAATGAAAGCATGAAGAAAATAGCGAAAATAGAGATTTATTACAATATATATCAGATAGTTACATATTGGCTAAAGCTTATTTTGTATGTTGTTTTGAATTACACCTGACTTAACTTAGCGAAGCGTTCTCGAATGAAGTGAGTAACCCAAGAGCAATTGAACCTCAACCAGAATAGGGCTTTAGCCCAATAAGTTATTTTTTAGTCAGACAATAGTGTAAAAATATGTTCAATATTAAACATACAACTAACAAAACACAAGTATTCGCAGTAACATAGCCCTATCTTATCTCGGTTTATTCTTCCCTATCCATTTTTTATTTGCTCATTGTTTATTGGGCATTTGACATTGTTCATTTTTTCTCTTTCTACCTTCTGTCATTTGTACCTGAGAAGTTACAAAAAATCTACATGCAATTTGTCTGACAATCTTTGTCAATACAGCATTTACGCAAGCATACAGCTCACAAAACACACAATCATCCGGTTTTGGTATTACCCGCGGAAAGAGCATCAATCTTTGGCCAGTTTTTAAACGGTTTATTAACCCGTACCTACCCTTCCCATTTAATGAGCAAATAATAGTCATCGGCAAGCTGCAAATAGCCTTGATCGTAACACAACCGGTAACTATTGCCTTTTTGGGTTTCGTAAATGCCGGTAAAATAGTTAAAATCGAATCCTTCCTGCAACAGTTTGGAACGGGTTACTTTAGTTTTTCCGCTTGCATTGAGTGCAGTTAGAATGTTGTAGTTTTTCTTCAGTAACCGGTTTACTTTTTGCACATTGGCATTTCCCATATTGAACCGCTCGTTGTTAAATGAGTTCCGGCACTGATCGGAACAAAACTTTTTATCAATCCTACCACTAATTGGATCGTTGCATACCGGACATAAGCGTTTTTCTTCCATTTTGGACAATTTTATAATTCACAGAATAACAAATATATATCCAATTTTAAACACTTACAAACGGTTTTAAACGAAAGTAAACAACTCTAAATGCTTATTAACCGAATCCGGTGGTGGAGCGGGTGCAACTTTGTATCGTCAAAATTTTTCAAGTATTAATTTAAACTTTATTATCATGACAACTTTAAGGAACCGAGTGCAACTCGTAGGAAATTTAGGAATGAATCCTGAGATTGTAAATTTTGAAAGTGGCAAGAAAATTGCAAAGTTTACCGTAGCTACCAATGAGAGCTTTACCGACGGAAAAGGGAAAACAACCACCAACACGCAATGGCACAATGTGGTGGCATGGGGCAAGCAAGCTGAAATTGCCGAAAAATACCTTCAAAAAGGAAAAGAGGTAGCCTTGGAAGGCCGTTTGACATACCGCCAGTATGAGGATAAAAACAAACAGACCAAATACATTACGGAGATTGTGCTGAACAGCTACATTGTTTCGCCAGCCGAAAGAAGCAAAGAAAAGCTGGAAGTACTTGAAGATGCTATACCCTTTTAAGAGATTTACTCATTGCATTTCAAACCGCCCGACTGCATTATTGCGGTCGGGTTTTTTTTTGATTCTATATTTTTCGCATGTCGTTATTGTTGACGGTATGAGATAGTGGCGGATTTTCAATAAAATACTGTCCGACCAACACGAAAGGTACAAAAAAGATTTGAATTGTCAAATCGCTGGATTCCCTCCATGCCTCATACAATGGGTTCGCTTACGTTACTAATATTTACTAAATCGTATAAAAATTCAGGTGCGAAATCTGCCCCATTTCTCCATCCAATTGTCCATGAATCGACAGAAAACGTTTTAAAATAATTCTTGTTTTTTAAAGGTTCAAAAACCTCCCCTTCCAAATACATTGTCAAATCAACTGTTCCAGTTAATCCATCATTGAATTTTAACAGAATCTTATAATCCTGTTTGTATTCTGCATTTATTACTGTTACAAGTTTCATAATCTTAAGTTAATGGTTCTATATTATTAAGCGGTTTCTTTTTTTCAACACATTCCCAATTTACCAATAATTCATCCTTATGTAATCAATCCACTCAAATACAAGTCTTAAAGCAATTTTGGGCATTCTACCTTCAACAATTCCGTCTTTAATTGATATAATTGCCTTGAAATCTTGATATTCAACATGTATATGTGGAGGATTATGTTCGTTATAAAACATTTTGATTATAATCCCATAAAATCTACTAATCTCAGGCATATCATTTAATTTAGTCAATTATCTACTACAAAAATAATCAATATTTGTTATAAATTTTTTAATCATAACACATTGTCACAATTATACTTTATTTGCTTAATTATATGACATTTAGCTACTTTACGTGCAAATGCCAAATTGTTTTATCAATAATAACTGAGTTGATTTTTCATTAACATAATGCATGCTGACCCGGATATAAAAAGAAGATTCAACGGCTGTAGCCTAAAGCATAATTCCGGAGAATAGCAATCGTTAAAATCTTTCCATGAACCTTTTTGAACCCCGCTATCTTTAACCATTTCATAACCTCCATTTCACATTCACTTTATACTAATTGGGTTATTTTGCTTAAAATTTAACTTGATTGATATGAATCGAAGCCAATTTTTAACACACTTTCAAACGAATCTCTCCAAAATATCGAATGTAAAATCCATCCTTATCAATTATAAAAGGCTTCTAAAAAATGAAATTGAAAACCTGGGTTCAAAACTTTATGTTTCGTATTTCATAATTTTCATCCCATCATTAAAACACTAGAATTCAAGAATGACCAAGCAAAAAAGAATAGTTGATATCGTGGTAATTTCCGATGTCCATTTGGGTACGTACGGCTGCCATGCAAAAGAATTACTCCATTATTTAAAAAGCATTAAACCCAAGGTGGTGGTACTGAATGGCGATATAATTGATATTTGGCAGTTCAGCAAAAGTTACTGGCCCAAAAGCCACATGAAGGTTATTAAACATTTGCTTACTTGGATAGGGAAAGGCATTAAAACCTATTATGTTACCGGCAACCACGACGAGATGATGCGCAAATTTGAAGGTCTGAAAATGGGCTCGTTGAAAGTGGTGAACAAAGTGGTACTTAAACTGCCCGATGGTAAAAAAGCATGGGTTTTTCATGGCGATGTGTTTGATGTAACCATGCAATATTCAAAATGGCTGGCTAAGCTTGGAGCCATTGGTTATGATACCTTAATTGTAATCAATAAACTGTTTAATTTTATATCGGAGCGCATATTGAAAAGGGGAAAAATTTCCTTGGCACAGAAAATTAAAAGCAGTGTAAAAACCGCCGTTTCATTTATAAACAGCTTTGAGCAAACCAGTGCCGACATTGGTATCAGCAATAAGTTCGACTATGTTATCTGCGGCCATATCCATCACCCTGAAATACGGAACATTAGCAATGCCAATGGCGAAATAACCTATTTAAATTCAGGCGATTGGGTGGAAAACCTTTCGGCGCTTGAATTTGCAAATGGAGAATGGAGCATATTTAAATTCCAAGAAAGCGATAAAGCTCAAATGAATTCGAGTGTTGAAGAGGATGACGAATTAAATGATTCCCAGATTTTCCAGAATATGCTGATGGATTTTAATTTGATGAAACAATAAACCATGCATGCACCGCAGGATTCGACAAAAATAAGAATATCAAATAGTTATCGGTAATTGTAACAGTACACTTGGGTAAATAAAATTAAAGGTGTAGCTTTCACCATTTGAACCCAAATTGAGCGATTGTTCCCTTTGGCCACGAGCAAAAGGTTTCGCTCAATCGATTAAGTAAATGTAAGCACTTCACCTCACTCATTCGGTGAAACGCAACATTTCCTAAATCGGGGTTTTACCTAAGTAAAGCGCTTGTTCGCTATGCTCCAACCGCTAAACATAGGTAGAAAAACGATAGGTGTAATGGCTAAATTTTAAGACTACTAATTATGAGATATTTAACTTACTTTTTAATACTTTTTCTGGCTTTTGCCAGTTGTAAAAAAGACAATGGTGACATTCAACCAACTCCTGTTGAATCCATGTATTTTCCATCAAATACAGATACCGTTTGGGAAACAAAATCTATTTCCAGTTTGGGATGGAACCAAACGGCTGTGCAGCCGTTGAAAGATTATCTGATTCAAAAAAACACTAAATCGTTTATGATTCTTGTGAATGGAAGAATAGTGATGGAAGAATATTTCAACGGACATACTCCAACGGCCACATGGCAATGGAATAGCGCTGGGAAGACCCTAGTATCGGCCACTACGGGAATTGCGCAACAAGAGAATTTACTGAATATCAACAATAAAGTTTCTCAATACTTAGGCACTGGCTGGACAAGTGAACCCTTGGCTAAAGAAGATTTAATAACCGCAAGGCATTTACTCACCATGACATCCGGCTTGGACGATAATACCGAATTAGTTATAAAATCGAATTTAACTTATTTAGCCGATGCGGGCACAAGATGGTCGTATCACAATGTATTTCAAAAATTGATGGATGTTGTAGCCGATGCTAGTAATCAGACTTTTGAAACCTATTTTAATGCCAAATTGAAAGATAAAATTGGGATGGAAGGATTTTGGGATAATGGGATTATTTTCAAGATTTATAATAGCAATACACGAAGCATGGCCCGATTTGGGATATTGTCGCTAAACAAAGGAAAATGGAACAACGAACAAATACTCAATGAGTCCTTTTTTAATGAAAGTATCACTACTTCACAAAATATTAATCCATCGTATGGTTATTTATGGTGGCTCAACGGAAAAACGAGTTATATAGTACCCGGAAGCCAAACGGTTTATCCAACTACCTTGGTTCCCAGTGCTCCAACCGATATGTATGCTGCAATGGGAGCCTCCGATCAACGGATTTATGTAATACCAAGTAAAAAGATGGTTGTGATACGGATGGGAGAAGCTTCGGACCCTGAAAATCCAAGTTTTGCAGTTTCAGGATTTGACGATGCCCTGTGGCAAAAGATTAATGCCGTAATTGAATAATAATAACCAAAAGTTAAACGTAAATCAATTCCAGTGAAAATATTGTATGCCATTCAAGGAACCGGAAACGGGCATTTGAGCAGAGCTAGGGATATTATTCCCATCCTGAAAAAGAATCATGAAGTTGACTTGCTGGTTAGTGGCTCGCAAGCCGATGTTACCCTAATTTACGATGTAAAATACAAATTTAAAGGTCTTGGTTTTATTTTTGGCGCAACTGGCGGCATTGATTTAGTGGAGATCTATAAGAAAAACAATATAAAAGTTCTTTTATCGGAAATTAATTCCCTACCCGTAAACGATTACGATTTGGTGATAAACGATTTTGAACCGGTTTCGGCTTGGGCTTGCTACTTCAACAATAAAACCTGCATTGCGTTGAGTCACCAGTCGGCCGTTCTGCATAAAGAGGCGCCGCAGCCTAATGAAATTGATTTGTTGGGTAAGGCCATTTTAAAGAATTATGCGCCAGCAACCGAAAAATACGGGTTTCATTTCAAAACGTATGGCAATCAAATTTTTACTCCCGTTATCCGTAAGCAGATAAGAGAACAGCAAATTGAAGAACGGGGACATTATACGGTGTATCTCCCGTCGTACGATGATGAGCGGATTTTAAAAGTGTTGAGGATGATTGAAAATGTTCAATGGCAGGTTTTTTCGAAACACAATAAACAGGAATTCACCGAAAACAATATATCCATTCGTCCCATAAATAACGAAGCTTTTATGGAGAGTATGGCCACTTCAACTGGGGTTTTATGTGGTGCCGGTTTTGAAACTCCGGCAGAGGCCCTTTATATGAAGAAAAAGCTCATGGTAATACCCATGAAAGGGCAATATGAACAGCAATGTAATGCCGCCGCCTTAAAAGAGATGGGCGTTCCGGTTATAAAAAGCCTTAAACCAAAACATATTGATGCAATACGGCAATGGATTGACAACGAAACCAAAATTGAGGTGGATTACCCCGACGATACGGAAGAAATTGTAAACAACATACTTTCCAAGCATACACCTTCAGAAATGGAAGTGGTTTCGCAAGAACGGAAAAAACCGGGCACAGCCAAAAAATTCCAGCGCATGATACTCAAATCAATAGCAAAAGAGCTGTAACCGGTACCATGAATTTTACGAAAAACGATTTCGGCCCAAATTTTAATTGGGGAGTATCTACTGCGGCCTATCAGATTGAAGGGGCTTGGAATGAAGATGGAAAAGGCCCATCGGTTTGGGATGTTTTTTCGAATAGCAAGGGAAAAACCAGTAGAGGTGAAAATGCCAATATTGCTTGCGACTTTTACCACCGATACCAGCAGGATTTAGAAATTATGCAGGGTCTTGGAATCCGCAATTACCGTTTTTCGTTATCGTGGAGCCGCATTATGCCAAAAGGGATTGGCGAAGTAAATGCAAAAGGGATTGATTTTTACAACCGTGTAATTGATACGTGCCTTAGTTACGGAATAGAGCCTTGGATTACCCTTTATCATTGGGATTTGCCCCATAATCTGGAATTAAAAGGCGGTTGGACCAATCGCGAAGTTATGGATTGGTTTGCCAATTATGTGCAAGTGTGTGTTTCCCATTTTGGCGACCGTGTAAAACATTGGATGATTTTAAACGAGCCCATGGTTTTTACCGGAGCGGGGTATTTTTTAGGCATTCATGCCCCGGGAAAAAAAGGGCTGAAGAACTTTTTTGCAGCCGCCCACCATGCTGCCATGTGTCAGGCCGAAGGAGGCCGCATTGTTCGCTCCATGCTTGCCGATGGTAAGGTTGGTACCACTTTTTCCTGCTCATTGATACATCCTTTTAGCAAATCAAAAAAGGATGAATTGGCGGCACATCGGGCGGATATTTTGCTCAACCGCCTATTTGTTGAGCCTCTTGCCGGATTAGGATATCCGGTTCACGATTTAAAACTTTTACAACGGCTCGAAAATGTGGTAAAAGACGGCGATGAGCAAAAACTTGCCTTTGATATGGATTTTATTGGTATTCAAAATTATACCCGCGAAATAGTGACTCATTCGTGGTTTACCCCCTTAATTTGGGTAAAAGTTATTGGTGCCCATAAGCGAAAAGTGGAAACTACCGAAATGAATTGGGAAGTGTACCCTGAAAGCATGTACGAAATGCTTCTGAAATTCAGCAAATACAAAAATTTCAAAGAGATTATAGTTACTGAAAGTGGGGCTGCTTTTCCCGATGTTTTAGTAAACGGTGCCATACCTGATGTAAAAAGGGAAGACTTTTTGAAGCAAAAAATTCTACAGGTTTTGCTTGCCAAGCAGAGTGGAGTCAATGTGAACGGCTATTTTGCGTGGAGCTTTACCGACAACTTTGAATGGGCTGAAGGGTATCGGCCCCGGTTTGGTTTGGTTTACATTGATTTTGAAACACAAAAGCGGACCATTAAAAATTCAGGCCATTGGTTCAGTAGTTTTATAAAGGATGATACTTAGAAATTTGGTTCAACAATGTTTCCAAGTATTTAGGGGTATCCGGTGAGCCTTCGGTTGGTGCCCAGGGGGCAAAATCCTTGTCATCGGGTTTAACATAAGGGCCATCTTTTACTTCGTACGCCACCGAACCCGGCTCCAAACAAACCAAGGTATGCCATACACGGGGCGGAATGTCAACGCCATAAACTTCGTCGGTTTGGCAAAGCTTCACAATTTGGGTAACCGCACCCTTTTCGTCGAAAAAGAAAACAGCAAATTGGCCGCGCAAAACTAGGAACACCTCGCGTTTATCGGGATATTCGTGCTTGTGCGGTTGGCAATAAGTACCGGGTTCCAAAGCATTCAACATGCGGTTAATGGGATCGGAATAAACGTCGTGAAAATTGTGGTTCATACGCAAGCGAGGCGATGCTTTGGCCTTTTCCGAAACCCGGTTGAGCAATTCCCGGTCAATGATTTTAAGAGGTTTCATAGTATGTGTTTTCCAATTTTATTGCGGAAAATTAACAATTTTTAAGGGATTTTTTTATTGGCTCATGCAATTACCTTTAAAGCCAGCGAACTCAAAATCTCCCATCCCCAACCGAACAAGTGCCTCTTTAGAACTTTATGGTAAACAGGGTTTTGTATTTTCATTTTTATGGTTAGCTTTGGTTGGTAGCAAAAAAAACATTCCAACGGCCAAGGACTATTTGGGAAATAATCCCACCTATTGGGATTATACAGATAATTAGGGTGTATTCCGGGATCTGGTGGTGAAAGACAGTAGTTATGCTTAAGCGAAGACAAAGATGACTATTATACAGACTTAAATTCTAATTTAATAAAATGTAATTATGTACAGAAAAACTAATTTTATTTTAATGTTCTGCGTAACACTTATGACATCAATATCAGTTTCTGCGCAGAAGGCACATTGGGCATCACCTGACGATAGTGTAGCCATAAAACTTATAGCAATGGACAAGATGTGGGCAGAATCAAACTGCAGACCGCAGCCTGGACTTGAAGATGTGTTTGCTGACGATTTTCAGGGGACAGCACCAGATGGCACCCGATATGGTAAGGAAGAAGCTCTGGCGCCCCTTAAGTATCCTGACCGCCAATGTGAATTTGGAGATGTAAAAGTGCATTTTTTTGGGTATGATTTGGCCATTGCCTATGGGAATGAAAGCAGCATTCGCAAAGGAGCAGACGGTAAGGAATATAAACGTTGCTTAGCGTGGACAGATATCTGGCTGAAACTGGATGGAAAGTGGCAGCTTATAGCAGCACAAGATAATGTTGTGGAATGTCCTAAATAAGACTTTTATAAAATGCCTAAGCATAACACCGCATAAAAAAGCAGTTGCAGTCAAGTGCGAGATTGAAACTATGTATAAGAAATTAACTATATTGCTTAAGCAAACAGAAGTGCAAGCAAGTGCAACCGCTTTTTATGCGCAACGTTGGTGGCAAGTATAACAGACTCCCTACAATGAAAGAGAATTTAATAAAACATATTGAGAGATTTATTATTGTTTCGGAAGACTTAAAAATTAGACTTTCTGAAATATCTAAATTACAAAGCCTTGAAAAAGGAAAATACCTTCACAAGCCTAATAAGGTTTGTAATTACACTTATTTCATAAATTCAGGCTTAGTAAGAATCTATTATAAAAAAGGGGACAAGGAAATTACGGACAACTTTTCGGCAGAAGGCGAATGGATTACTTCTATTTACAGCTTTATGCAAAATGTACCAGACAATTGCTATATACAAACCATAGAAAAATCAGAGTTAATTTCAATTGATATTCTTAAACTTGAAAAATGTTTTTTAGATTTCCCTGAAATGGAACGTTTTGGACGGATGTTAATCTCTAAATATTTTATAGAACAATCAGAAAGGATAATTTCTTTACAATTTCATAATTCAAAAGAACGGTATGCCTTCTTCTTCAAAACAGCAAAAAACAAAATCCAAAGAGTTCCCCTTGGTATGTTAGCTTCTCACTTGGGAATGACACAAGAAACATTGAGTAGAGTTAGAGCAGGAAAATCCAGTTTTTGATATAGATCAAATTTAGCAATTTTTATTGTTTGTAATTTTGTTCTTTAACATTAAACATTTCGCAAAATGACAAATAAAAATTACGCCATCATCGGCATTTTTGCAACAATTTTACTTTGGACTACATATATAATTATGTCAAACCTAAGACCAGAGTACAATCTATTCCACAAGGCAATAAGTGAACTTGGTTCATTAGATGCACCAAACAAATGGGCTTGGAATATTTTCGGTTACATACTTCCAGGTGTTTTAATTGGAGTTTATTCATTTGGACTTTTTAATAATATCTCAACTAGACAAGGGAGTAAATTACCATTAATAGGTTTTGTTTTAAGCGGACTGCTTATGAGTTTATCAGGCGTTTTCCCAGCAGATATGGACAATAGAACATCAACTACAACACAACTGCATATGGTGGGAAGTTTTGGAAGTTATATATTTTTTCTAGTTGGGGCATTTACTTATCCAAAACAAATGAAGAAATCCGAGTATTGGAAAAAATCAATTAAGCCGACACTAATATTTACTTGGTTGACAATCATTTTCGGTTCTTGGCCTTTTATCTTTACTTCTTACCCATCCGTTGGACAAAGAATTGTTTTTTTCTTTTATTTAATGTGGATTTTTTACACAGCAATTAAACTCTATAAACAACCTGAGACAAAATAACGACAGACGAGATAAAGCCCATAATATAACCTTATGAACCTGTTTGATTTTTCAAAGGACTGGCACCAGCAACGGTTATTTCAGGTTGGTGTCCCATGAACATTCAAGATAAATGCCCCAATATCGCCACACCGCAAGGAAATAGCGGAAGCACAACGTAGCATAACCACCATGCCTGTACAGAACTGTTTGTGGGCTTCAGAAATTGTTTTAACTTAGCTGCATGAAAGTAACGACTCTGCATAAAGGACGGCACAGTGTTTATGCAGATCGTTGGCGTTCATTCCCCACATCAGAGTAACCGATTAATTACTCTGGCTACCGACAAATATGGAGATTGATAAAGTGATTAAATATGTGGATTTAACCAAAATATAAACAGTTGATTATCAACAATAAAAATTGGCGTTAGTAAGAATTGTAAGAAACCACACAACAGCATAAACAAAAAAAAATGATTGAAACAGAACGTCTTATATTAAAACCACTGACTTACGAGCAGTTGATAAAATATACAAAATGTGACAATTCTTTGGAGAAAGAACTGAACTTGAATGAAACTTCAAGAACAATTTCTCCTGAATTAAAAAAAGCGTTTGAGCAAACAATTCTTCCAAATGTGGCAAACAAAACCAAAAACTATTTGTATTCAACGCTTTGGACAGCAATTTTAAAAACAGAGAATAAGATGATTGGGGATCTATGTATAATTGGCGAACCAAATACCGATGGTGAAATTGAAATTGGCTATGGAACTTATGAGGAATTCCAAAATAGAGGATTAATGACTGAAATTGTACGAGGAATTATTGAGTGGGTAAAATCTCAACCAAAAGTAAAATCAATAATTGCATCGACAGACAAAACAAATATAGCATCTTTTAAAGTTCTTGAAAAAAATGGATTTGTAGAAATAGGAGAAACTGAAACGCTCTTAAATTGGAAATTGCAAATGAATTATAAAAATAATATTCAATGAAACAAACAGCGAACCGCCAATACGAGGTTTAAAAACATAGAACTGACGAAATTTAATTGACAAAGACCATGATTTTAAAAACGCATTATGAAATTCCTAAATATTTTTATTTTTGAATAGTTTTAGGAATTTGTTTATCTTTGCCCTATGAAAACAATAGCACGTAAACGGTACTTAGATACACTTAGTGTTCTTAAAGACAAGAATTTAATTAAGGTTGCCACAGGCGTTAGGCGTTGTGGAAAATCAACTTTAATGACACAGTTTCAAGACTTGTTGCGTAAAGAAAACGGCAAAGTTTCCATTTTGGCGATCAATATGGATATGCCCGAATTTCGGCTTTTAGCAGAAAAAAATTGGAAGGTGATTTACGATTACATCATTAAGCATCTCAAAAAAAACGTAACTAATTATGTGTTTATTGACGAAGTGCAAAACGTTCCTGAATTTGAAAAACTGTTGGAAGGCTTGTACGTTCACCCAAACATAGATTTGTACGTAACAGGTTCAAACGCATTTTTATTATCAAGCGAATTGGCAACTTTGCTCACAGGTAGAGCTTATGAAATAAATGTATTGCCTTTTTCTTTTGTTGAATATTTAGAGTTCACCGGCAAAACCACAAACCCTGACCGTGCTTTTGCTGAATATTTGCGTACAGGTGGTTTTCCCGAAGCTGTAAGACTTTCAGCAGACGGAAATCATTTTGCAAATGAATATTTGCAAACGGCTTTCAAAAACATTTGCAATAACGATATTTCTAAACGCTATACTATTTATGCCAAAGAATCATATCAGGAAGTTGTAACCTTCTTAATAGATTCAGTTGGTTCAAGAGTTTCAGCAGGAAACATTGCCAAAGTTTTAACGACATATAAAAGGAAAATTGACAACAAAACGGTGTCAAAGTACATTGACACTTTGGTTGAAGCCTATTTGTTTTACAAAGTAAACCGCTATGACATCAAAGGCAAACAACATTTGGCAACGCAAGAAAAATACTA
>Ga0172379_10004458_pt1 | contig 20672 bp, 24 predicted proteins | sample GrowelOW334metaG_FD_119756 | JGI IMG/M metagenome (GOLD analysis project Ga0172379, IMG submission 119756) | Groundwater microbial communities from an aquifer near a municipal landfill in Southern Ontario, Canada - Groundwater well OW334 metaG | ecosystem: Environmental > Aquatic > Deep...
ATGCTGCGAATCTTTTTGTATAATATCATACATTTTGTAAAATGTAAACAAAGTTTAGAGTAATTTTACAATATCATGATAAGTTATTATAGCCATCAAAAGCATCAGAAGACCAAAACCTACCACATTCACAGTATTTGCAATTTTTGGTTTAATGCGTGAACCTTTTATTTTTTCTATCAACAAAAACAATAATCGTCCGCCATCAAGAGCTGGAAATGGAATAAGATTTATCACCGCAAGATTGATTGAAATAAGAGCAGTGAATGAAAGTAAATAAATAAATCCAAACTTTGCCGCATCGCCCACAACTCCGACTATCCCAACAGGTCCAGTAAGTGTAGACATATCTGCTTTACCTAAAATCGCACCATGGATTAGATTGTAAAATCCTTTCAACGTATCAACAAAAACATTACCGGACAATTTCAACCCTTCCCAGACAGCTCTATGTATTGGAAGTTTGAGGGTGCCTATCATGTCCATAGATATTCCTATTACTGCATTGTTGCTAGTTTTGTTTAATTCTGGAATAACTGTAACTTGCATCGGCTCTTTCCCTCGAACCAGTGACACTGTTACTTCTTCCTCTCCATGAGACTTTACAAAATTTTGAATATTATCAGTATTTAAGTTTGAAGATAAAAGTTTTGTTGAATCTGTTTTAGTATCTAGTGATAAAATCTTGTCACCAGTTTTAATACCACCTTTTTCTGCGGGTGAATTCGGAGATACACTTGTAATTGTAATAGCCTGATTTTCAACAATTGCTCCTTTGGGAACTGCTCCAACAGAAGTAGGGAGTCCAGAAATAAAACCAACAGAAAAAAGTATCCATGCTACTAAAAAATTCATTGCCACTCCTGCGAGTAAAACAAAAGCTTGGATGTATTTAGGCTTATTTGCCATACTTCTTTGTTCTGATTCAACCCTTTCCGGAGTTTTTTCTTTATCCATAAATCCAACTTCTAAAAGATCCGCTTCATCTAGATTTTCCCCAAAAATTTTCACATAACCACCAAGTGGCAATAAATTGAAGTTATAAGTTGTCTCCCCTATTTTTTTACCAAAAAGTTTTGGCGGAAAACCAAAAGAGAATTCATCAACACGAATCTTATTTAATTTTGCAACAATAAAATGCCCAAATTCATGAGAAACAACAAGTATAAGTAATATCACCAAAAAAATTAAAATATTCATAATTTAATTCATTATTTCTGTTTCCTTTTTATTAAAAATTGTTTCAAGATTTTTATTAGACTCATCAACGGACTTTTGGATATCTTCCTTACCTCTCTTTACTTCGTCCTCTGATAAATCTTCCAATTTATCCATTTCACTTTGACGTTCCTTACGGACACTTATGCGAGCTTCTTCAAGTTTTTCTTTTAAAACTTTTACAAGCTTTGAGCGATTCTCGGTAGTAAGCATTGGGAAAATGACGCGGACTCCATCACTGTCCGATACTACAGACAAACCAAGATTTGCCTCAGTAATAGCACTTTCAATATCCTTAATCTGATTTTTATCCCAAGGGGCGATACGAAGAGTTTTTGGATCTTCTATTGTAATACCTGCAACATTTTTTAGAGGCATGCGACTTCCATAACTTATGACTGAGATACTATCAAGAACAATAGGGGTAGCCCGCCCAGTGTGAACTTGCGAATATTCTTTACTAAGCCACTCTTCAACCTTCTTTAATTCAATTTTAAAATTTTGTGTATTGTATGACATATAGTTTTATTATATCACAAGAGCTAAATGTTCTAAAATCATTTTAACCGAAGCTCCAGAAGTGCTCAGATACCCCCTAGCTTTTTGAAGTTCTCCTAATATAAATATTATTTTTTTATCATTTTTATCTTTTTTAAATTTTTGATAAAAAATACTTTCCATCTCATTCACAAAAGAAGTTGCATAATATCTCAACTGTCCACTATCCTCTAAATTTTTATTATTCTTAATAATTAATGCCACCTTATCTATACGATCCTTCGGAGAAGACTCCAAAAAAGAAAGTGTTTCTTTTTTTATTTCCCTATTATCTTCAGCTTCAGTTTTAACTACATGAACTCTCGAAATAATCGTAGATGAGAGGACAGAAGAATCTGGAATAATTATAAAAAAATGAGTATCTATAGCTGGCTCTTCTATTATTTTGAGTAAGGCTTGTTCTGCTTCACGATTTATAAACTTTGTTGCAATAATACAAACTCTCTTTCCATTTGTTATTCCACTCTTACTGTGCCAATCTTTTATCTGATCACTGTCATCCATCGTGAAAGATTCATAAATCTGACACAAAACATCTGGACTTTGCTTTTTAATATCGCCACGAACTTCCAAAAAAGTCATAAGTTCAGATGAAACCATATTCGGCTCACCCTCTATTACATAACTATGATATAAATTTTCAGGCAATAATTTTTCAAACATATTTATCATATTCATTATATACTTCTCCGCTAGGTCTTGCCTAGCGGAGATTTATTTTTTTATTTATTACTAATTGAAATTGTAATAATGTAGCTATTGTATCGATAATAAATATTATTATAAACAAAATTGTAAAACCAAAATATTTCACTAAATATGTCCCAATTAAAACAGCTAGCCCGATAATAATTTTTTCTCCCCCACCACTAAGAGCCCATTGGAAACCTTCGTTTTCCTTATTTATATTATGTGACATTAGAGATGTAAGCGGTGAAGCAAGACAAGCAGTCCCAATCGCAGCAATTATTTGTAAAACAAATAATTGCCATGGATGGGAAATAAAAATATATCCCAAAGCACTGATAGCAAACAAAGAATAACCGAGTACTGTAATCCATTCTTTGTTCCACTTATCAGATAATTTACCAACAAGAATAATCAAAAATCCTGATGAAATTAAATATATAGTATGAGAATAACCAATAGTCAAAAGACTTCCTCCTATTTTTTGAACAAAAACAGCATAAAATGGACCCAAAAGATTTTCTCCAAAATTACAAAGAAAACCAGCAATTAATAATATTTTATACTTAATGTTCATTATTTTAGTATAACATTATTTTTACTTACACAAAAAATAATAGCTCCCCGCTAGGTCTTGCCTAGCGGAGAGTGGTTTTAATCTTTAAAAGATAGCCATTCAAAAATATCTTTAACAAAATCTTTTTTTAATGGAAAGTATTTTGGAAAATTCTCTATGTTCAAAACTTTATTCTGAACTCTATTCTCTCCTAAATAATCAAGATAACTAGAATATTTATATTTATTTAAAAATTCTATAGTTTCATTTTTATCTTTTATTCCTTCCTCTTTCCAATCTTTTTGATTTAATTTTACTGGGTTTAAATGTATGTAAGAATATAAATATTTTAAATATCTATCATTGTCTACATGTTCTGTTTTAAATTTACCTTCAAATAAACTTCCCGTTCTTTTGTATTTTTTATTAAAATACATTACATAAGCTGTAGTGATTTTTTGCATAAATTTACTAACACCATTATCTTCTACCTGTGTAACAAGAAGATGGAAATGGTTAGGCATTAAACAATATGCACCAATACTAACTAATCTTGTATTTTTTATTACATTAAATAAACTTTGATCTTTATTCAAATTATCACTTTTAAAATTTTCTATCTGATTACAGGCAAACATTAAACCAATGAAACGTCTATAATCTTCTTCGTCTTTAAAAATTATTTGTTTACTATTTCCACGATTATAAATATGATAATACTCTCCTGAAGCTAAATTCACTTTGCGAATAGACATAAATATATTATATAAAACTAATCTCCGCTAGGCAAGACCTAGCGGAGATTAGTTGATTGGGAAAATATCAGAAAGTTCTTGTGAATTATAAAATTCATAGGCTATATCACCAAAAGTGTAATCAACATTATTTATGTTTATAACAGAGCCACCAATTTGAGGATTTTCTTTTGGAATAGAATAATAAAAGCCAAGATTATATAGGGTACCCAAAACTCCAGCATTTTGACTTATATCATATCCCGCTTTTTGCCATTGAGCAGTAATTTCCTTCATATATAAACCTACATATAAATAAGAATAGTATGGATTTTTAGAATCAGTAATTCTATTCATTCTTTCATCTTGAATATTTACACCACTATTATAATCTACAATATCCTCCATTTCAGAACCTAAATAAAAATCTGATTTAGGATTTTTAAGATTGTCTTCTATTTGTCCAATAGTTTTTGGTTTCAATCCTGCAATACCAAAAGAAGTATTTGAAAGAGAAGCGAGAATTTTTAACGGTTCAAAATAAGTCTTGAATGACTCTCTTCTATTATTAAAGAATCTAAATTGTTCCCCAATAACACCACTCAATATAAGTCTAGGAGAAACACGAGCATCAAATGCTGCTTTTTTTATTATTTCTTGATCACGAGTAAAAACTTCTTTCATTAAAGCCCACTGATCTGTAGTTGCCCAATTTGGAATATCGGATTGCATTAACTGTTGCGTATCTACTTTTTTAATTTCAGATTTTACTTGATTAATTACATTAAAATATGAATTTCTCTCTGACACAGAACCACGCACGTTGAACCAACTAAATTGCATTCCTACATATACAAAAGAAAAAACTAATCCTACGAAAGCAAATCCGTACAAAAAAATATAAAAAACTATGCGTTTAATTTTTTTAAAATTCATATTGTCAATTACTTTTTACTTAAAATGCTTTTTTTATAAGTTTGTAAATGGTTCAATGCTTCTCCAGTTCCTTTTGCAACACACAATAGAGGTTCATCTGCGACACGGGCTTTTACACCAGTACGACGATAAATCAAATCTGCTAAATTACGAAGCTGACTTGATCCTCCTGTCATGATTATGCCATCATCTATAATATCAGAAGCAAGTTCTGGTGGTGTTTGAGACAAGACAGTCTTCACAGCACCTATCATAGTATGCAATTCTTTATCTATTGCTCTGACTATTTCATTTGTAGATATTTGAGCTGTGCGAGGTAATCCTTGTATAAAATCTCGTCCTTTTATTGTTATAGTCAATTCTTCTTCAAGAGGGACAGCTGCTCCTATTTTTATTTTTATAGCTTCTGCAGTTCTATCGCCGATGGCAAGATTAAAAGTTTTCTTTATGTAATCAGTGATCGCTTGGTCTATTTTATCACCTGCACATTTTACTGAAGTTGAAGCTACTATTCCCCCTAGAGCTATCACGGCCACATCTGTAGTTCCTCCTCCTATATCCATTATCATGTATCCTCTTGATTCTTGAATTGGAATTCCTGCTCCAATAGCAGCAAGAATTGGTTCTTTTACCACATATGCATTTTTAGCACCAGCTCGAATAGCGGCTTCAACAACAGCTCTTCTTTCTGTAGAAGTAATTCCAGCAGGAACAGAGACCATCACATCTGGTTTAAATAAATTGTATCTACCAAGGGTTTTAGAAATAAAATATCTAAGCATTGCTTCTGTAACCCTATAATCAGCAATAACTCCATCTTTCATTGGGCGATAAACGATAATATTCTCTGGAGTTTTACCTATCATGTTTTTTGCTTCAACCCCAATCGCTAAAATAGTATTATCTTGTTCAGATATAGCTACCACAGATGGCTCATTCAAAACAATTCCTTTATTTGGAAGATATACCAACGTGTTGGCAGTACCAAGATCTATTCCTAATTTTTTCGAAAAAATAGCCATAATATATATAGATAGTGTGATGATTGTAACATAAAACTATTAATTTATAAAATATTTATAATACCTAAGTTCTTAAGCTTTTTATTATGTCTAATTTGTATCTATATGGTACGATATAAATATGTATATTGCTACAGTTATACCATTACAAAAAGGAGGATATTTAAAGGAATACTTATCCTATTTTTCAACGAATGATATTCCTATTGGAAGCATAGTAACTATTCCTATCAAATCAAGAACTATAGATGCCATCGTAATCAATATAGAAGAAGTCAGAGATATAAAATCAGATATAAAAAATGCAGATTATCAATTAAAAAAAATTGTTTCAGTTAAGGGTGATTCTCCTTTTAATAAGAATTTTTTCATAGCTTGCCAAAAAATGAAAAATTATACAGTCAGCAATACTGGCGTAATCATAAAATCCCTCTTACCATCTGCTCTTATTGAAAACACAATCAATCTAAAAAAAGCAGAAATAAAAGAAGACGAAAAAGAAAATATAAAACATGAAAAATTAATTTTCCAAGCAACTCAATCTGACCGTTTGGCTTTCTACCGCACTCTCATTCGTGAAGCGTTTGCAAAAAAAGAATCTATTTTCATCTGTCTTCCTACGCGTTATGACATAGATTATTTCAATAAAGAATTAACGAGAGGAATAGAACGTTATGTTTTTGCCTTTCATAGCGACATGACAAAAAAGGCCCTGGTTAACACGTATAATTCTGTCATAGAAGAGAATCATCCAGTGTTGATAATAGGAACTGGTATTTTTATGTCTATTCCTCGCCATGATATAAAAACTATCATTTTAGAAAATGAAAGTTCTGATGTTTATAAACAAATAAACAGACCATTTATAGATATAAGAAATTTTGCTGAAATTTTATCTTCAGTTCAAAAAATAAAATTAATTTTTGGAGACACACTTTTAAGACCAGAAACACTGTATCGTAATGACATTGGCGAATTTGGAGAGATATCTTCCCCTTTGTATAGACTTCCTGAAATAGAACGCCAAGTTATCGTTGATATGAAAAATGAAGTTAATGAAAAAGGCAACAAAATTTTTACAACAATTTCAAAAGAAACAAAAAATATGATTGACGAGGCTATCTCTCTCAACAAATCAATATTTCTATTTTCTGTTCGTAAGGGACTAGCTCCCATAACAGTATGTAATGATTGCAAAAATACACTATTGTGCCCTTCTTGCTCTACTCCTATAGTTCTATACGGATCTAAACAATTAACCGCAAACAAAACTACTACTCCGAGGATTTTTATGTGCAATAAATGCGGTAGAAAAGAAAAAACAGAAGTAAAGTGCCAAAATTGTTCAAGTTGGAATCTAACCCCTCTTGGAATCGGAACAGATAAAGTTTGTGAAGAAATAAAAAATCTATATCCTAAAACAAAAATAATTCAAATAGATAAGGAAGCCACGTCTACTACAAAAGAAGCACGTGAAGCCATTTTAGAATTTAATAAAAATCCTGGAAGTATATTGATTGGGACAGAGATGGTATTTTCCTATCTTTCAAATGAAGTTTACTCTAGCGCTGTTATCTCTCTAGATGGACTTTTCTCAATACCTAGTTTTAATATTACACAGAAAATTTTGCACATCATAGAAAAATTGCATTATATTACCCTCAATAAAATTGTAATCCAAACTAGAATCCCAGAAAATAAAATCCTTCAATATATATTAAGTGGCAATGTACTTCCACTTTGTCGAGAAGATTTAGCTGAACGAAAAGATTTTGGATATCCTCCATTTAAAAGACTTATAAAAATAACTTTTGAAGGGACAGCTCCCGAGACAGAAAAGGCTAGAAACTTGATTGAAAATATATTGGGTAATTATGAGCCGCAAATATTTAGTGCATTCATTAGTAGAATCAAAGGACAATATATTACAAACACCGTAATAAAAGTTGACCCCAAGGTTTGGCCATTACCAATAGATGAAAAATCTATCTTAGACCAAGACCTAGCACAAAGTCTTTCTTTACTACCACCTTCTTTTGGTATAAATGTTGATCCAGAGGATTTATTGTAACTACAAAATTAATCCTTGCCTAGAGGATAAAGGTGTGATAATATATCCACTATGATTACCGTTATAGAAGTAAAGAAAAACGCAAACGAAAACAACATGAATCTTGTTCGCAGATTTACTCGCAAGGTGCAAGAATCTGGCATTATTCAAAAAGTTAAAAGTAAGCGTTACAATAAAAGAGTTGATTCTAAAATAAAAGTTAAAGTGGCTACTTTGAAAAGACTAGCTAGAAGAAAAGCAACAGAGAAACTTTTTAAATTAGGAAAAGCAACAAAAGTTCTTAAAAAGAGAGGACGCAAATAAATATTATGTTAAGTGGTTTCTGTACTATTACAAATAATACAAAAGGCACTCCGACCCCTGTCGGAGTGCCTTTTGTATCTATTAAAAATAAAATTCTAGGCGAAAACTACGAGCTTGGATTAACTCTTCTAACGCCCCAAAAACAAAAAGCAATCAACTCAAAATACAGAAGTAAAAATGAAACAACAAATATTCTTTCATTCCCTCTTTCTGAAACTTCAGGAGAAATAACAATAGATCCAATCAAACTAAAAAAGGATGCCCCTCTATTTGATATGAGTTATACCCAATTTTTCAAATATTTATTTATCCACGGTTGCCTGCATTTGAAAGGTTTCGAACATAGTAGTACAATGGAGAAAGAAGAAAAAAAATATCTCAAAATGTTTTCGAAATAGATATTATATTTCTCTTTTTTCTTATGATTAAAAAAAACTACACTTGTGGAATAGATATAGGAACTCACTCTATAAAAGTTATAGTGGTGGGTTTTGAGAAAGACAACAAAGAACCGACAATTCTTGCTACGGGAACATCTGAAACAAAAGGTATGCGTTTGGGTTATATTACAAACGTAGACAATGTGGTGGAAAGTATTAAAAAAGCAGTTAAACAAGCAGAGAGCACTTTAGGGTCAAAAATTCATAAAGCAAATATTTCTATTGGTGGAATCAATCTTAGTTCTACTGTATCTACAGGATCAGTTATAATTTCAAAAGCAGATCAAGAAATAACCAATCTTGATGTATTAAAAGTAATTTCTAATAGTGAAGAAAATCTTGAAGTCTTAAATAAAAAAATAATCCATACTATTCCTATTTCATACAAATTAGACGGGAAAGATATTTATGCTAGGCCAGAAGGGTTGCGTGGTATCAAGCTAGAAGTTAAAACGCTTTTCATCACTTGTCTTAAACAAAACATAGAAGATCTTATAACCGCTCTTACTCTAGCTAAAATAGATATTGAAGAAATAACTGCATCGCCTATAATATTGGGTAATCTTCTTCTTGGAAATAAACAAAAAATGGCTGGATGTATACTTGTAGATATTGGATTTGAGACTGTTACTTGTATTGTTTTTGAAAATAATTTACCAATATCTGTTCAAACTTTTGCAATAGGGAGTATGGACATAACGAAAGATATAGCCTTAGGTTTTAAAATTTCTCTTGAAGAAGCAGAGAGTATAAAACTAGGAAGTGTAACTGGAGGAGATTATTCAAAGAAAAAAATAGACGAAATTATAGAAGCAAGATTAAGTGATATATTTGAACTTATAGGGAATCAACTCAAACGTCTCAAACGCAATGAACTTCTTCCTGCTGGAATAATAATCACAGGTGGAGGATCTTCTATTAACAATATAGAAGAAATTGCTCGCAATCAATTAAAACTTCCAGCTAAAGTTGGACCCGTAGATTATTCTATAAATAATAAATTTAAAATTCGAGATAATTCTTGGTATCTAGCTCTTGGATTAGCTTTATCTGCAAATAATGAGTTTGCCAACAATCAATCAATAAAAGGAAACATGAAGGAAATTAAAAAATTCTTTAAATCTATTTTTTCTCAACTTCTTCCTTAAAACATAATAAAATATTATAAGTAAATTCTTCAATAAATCCACCCCTGTATATTTATTGAAGAATTTACTTATTAATAAAAAACAAAAAACATATCTGTCAAATATTTCATTTTTTCTAATTTGTGCTACTATGTATCTACTTAGATTTATTATTAATGAAAGACTCAAAGTCTCACAAAATATATGCCAAAATTAAACCCAGATATTGAATCATTTGCAAGAATTAAAGTAATTGGAATTGGTGGATCAGGCAAAAATGCATTAAACCATATGATTAACTCCAAAGTTAAAGGAGTTGAGTTTATTGTAATGAACACAGATACTCAAGATTTACATAACTCTCTAGCTGAAAAAAAGGTTCACTTGGGTAAAAATCTCACCAAAGGACTAGGGGCTGGAATGAATCCAGAGGTAGGAAAAAGAGCAGCAGAAGAAACAAAAGCTGAAATTCAAGATGTTATCAAAGGCGCAGACATGATTTTTATTGCATGTGGAATGGGTGGAGGCACAGGAACAGGAGCTGCTCCTATTATCGCTCAAGCTGCAAAAGAACAAGGAATCTTGACTGTTGCTGTAGTAACTAAGCCATTTTCCTTTGAAGGAAACCAAAGAATGAAACTCGCAGATATTGGACTCGCTGAACTTGAAAAAGAAGTTGATGCTATTTTGGTGATTCCAAATGATAGACTTATCGTAATTTCAGGAAAAGATGTAGGATTCAGACAAGCATTTGCAATGTGCGATGAAGTTCTTAAACAAGCCGTTGAAGGTATTTCTGAACTAATCACTACTCCGGGTATGATCAACGTCGACTTTGCTGATATCAAATCTGTAATGTATGACGCAGGAAGTGCTCTTATGGGAGTAGGAATTGCCGCAGGTGAAGGACGTGCTGAAAAAGCATCTCTCCAAGCTATCAACTCACCTCTTCTTGACCTATCCATATCTGGAGCAAAAGGAGTTCTTTTTGCTATCTCAGGTGGAGATGATTTAACTATTCATGAAATTCAAGATGCTGCTAAAATAATAACTGAATCCATAGATAAAGATGCTAAAGTTATTTTTGGAACAATCCGTGACGAGAAACTCAAAAAAGGAGAAATGAAAGTTACTGTTATTGCTACTGGATTCCCTACTGATATGCCTAAACGTTCCCTCTTTCAAATGGGACAACCTAGAAGTATTAATCAAACAGTAGAAAATTCTACAAAAGAAGAAGTTATGCTATCAACAATCAATAAAGAACAACCAAAAACTCCCAATACTGATTATATAAAAAAAGTAGAAGATGATTTATTTATTGACGATACGGACGATTGGAATACGGTTCCAGCATTTTTAAGAAGAAATAAAAAATAAAAAAACTTTCGTCATTCATAAAATAGCCTCATAAAAGGGTACACGAATTTTTTGGTAAAAATTCGCTCAGGTTTCGGCTCGTCAGCCTGCAAAGCCCCTTTTATGAGGCTATTTTATTTCTTTCTTAATTTTGGACTTTTTTATTTTTTAATATAGAATACTACTATGTACGATTTAATAATTTTAGGAGGAGGTCCAGCGGGCACAGGTGCTTCAGTATACGCAGCTCGTAAACAATTAAAAACAGCTATCATAACCAGTGAATTTGGTGGTCAATCTATCGTTTCAGAAACAATCTATAATTGGATAGGCACACCAGAAATATCAGGTGCAGAGCTAGCTTTAAATCTAAAAAAACATTCTCTTTATTACAAGGGTCCTTTTTTGGATATGATAGAAGGAGAAAAAATTATAGAGTTAAACAAAAAAGATAATATATTTTTTGTAAAAACAGAATCAGGTAAAACATATGAGACTAAAGCCGTCCTAATTGCAACAGGAAGCAGTAGGCGTAAACTAGATGCTATAAATGCTGATAAATTTGAACATAAAGGAATCACATATTGTGCTTCTTGTGATGGCCCTATGTTTGCTGATCAAGATGTCTTGGTTATTGGTGGAGGAAACGCCGGATTTGAATCAGCCACTCAGCTCCTCGCCTATTGTAAAAGTGTCACTCTTGTACACCGAAGCACAGAATTTAGAGCAGACGAAATAACAGTCAAAAAAATTCTAGAAAATCCTAAATTTAAAGCAATTACAAACGCAGAAATATTAAGAGTAGACGGAGATCAGTTTGTCAGTTCCCTCACATATAAAGATAAAATATCAGGAGTTGAAAATACAATTAAAACAACTGGTATTTTTGTGGAAATAGGACAAACTCCAAATACTAATTTTGCGAAAGGAATAGTTGGAATTGATCAAATTGGTAAAATAATAGTAGACCCAATGACTCAAATGTCGTCAGTTGCTGGTATTTGGTCCGCTGGAGACTGTACAAATGGTAAGTATCACCAAAACAATATCGCCGTTGGAGATGCGGTTAAAGCATTGGAAGATATTTATATCTGGATACATAAGAATAAATAAAATATCTCTGTATGTTGGAAGTTGAAATAGTCTTTCCAAAGGGGCTTCTGAGACTCCTTGGTGCGAGGATTGAGCAAATTTTTAGCAAAAAATTTGCGTACCCTTTGGAAAGACTATTTCAACGCACAACAAAAACTATAAATTTTCATTTGCTAAAATCCCCTCAAGTATTTCAAGTTCCGCTTTTGAATTTGGCTGAAATCCTTCTATTATATTTTTTACTGACATTGCTTCTATGAGCACCCCTTCACGACTAGCTATTTTGACTAGCTCAGTTAAATAGTATTCTCCTTGAGTATTTTCATTCTTTAATTTATTTATATTGTTCCAAAGCCATGTTGAATCAAAAGCATACAAAGCAGGATTTACTTCTTTAATTTCTCTTTCTTTTTCACTTGCATCTTTATATTCCACAATCCCCACTACCTTTCCATTTTCATTTCTTATAATTCTTCCAAAATTCATAAGTCCAGAACGCCAATCTTTGAAATCAGGTAAAACAATTGTTCCTAGTGTGATTACTGCATTATTTTTTTTATGAGTTTCTATTATGTTTTCAATTGTTTCTTTTGATATAAGTGGCTGATCAGTAGATAATACTACTACTATTTTATGATCTGGGTGAGTAGAATCTTTGGCAGACAAAACAGCATGACCAGTCCCTAATTGTTCGAATTGTTCTGCATAATTATGATCTTCCCCAAAAACTTCAAAAATTCTTTCTTTCTTGTGGCCTACAACAATCACTGGTTTAATAGGTAAATTTAAGTGTGATAAAGTATCTAAGATATGTTTCAAGAACGGTTTACCGCGAAGAGTAGCAAGAGCCTTGGGCTCATCTGACTCCATTCTTTTTCCTTTCCCTGCTGCTAAAATTATTATTTGTGTATTCATGTGCGCGATACAAGATTCGAACTTGTGACATCGTCAACGTCAATGACGCGCTCTACCAACTGAGCTAACCGCGCAAATTTTGTGGCGGAGGGTACAGGATTTGAACCTGTGATCCCCTTACGAGGATTCCGCTTTTCGAAAGCGGTGCATTCAACCTCTCTGCCAACCCTCCAAAGAACTTTCTTGAGTATACAAGATTTACTCATTCTTTTCAACAAACGACAAATCTATACAAACTCTGCCATGGCAGAGTTTGTATAGATAAATTCTTAATTCTTAATTATCTATTAAGCTCTTCCCTGTCATACTTTCAGACTTCTTTATGCCCATAATTTCTAAAATGGTTGGAGTTATATCTGCAAGAGTTCCTTTGTGTAATGTGCCTTCCATATTCGTTAAGATAAATGGTACAGGGTCCGTGGTGTGTGATGTATGTCTCTCTCCAGTGATCTGATCAATATTGATTTCCGCATTTCCATGGTCAGCAGTAACACAAGCAATTCCATTGTTCAAATGTAGAGCTTCTAAAACTCTTCCCAATTCCCTATCGACTTCTTCAATTGCGATTAATATGGCAGGAACATCTGCTGTATGACCTACCATATCTGCATTTGCAAAATTTAGAAAAATAAAATCAGTTCCTTTTTTTATTTGTTCGATCGCCTTATCTGCCACACCAACCGCAGACATCTTAGGAGCTAAGTCATATGTAAGCACACCCTTAGGGCTTTGAATTAATATTTGCTCTTCTCCCTTATACGGCTTTTCTTCTCCACAATTAAGAAAATATGTTGCATGTGCAAACTTTTCGGTTTCAGCTATATGTACTTGAGTTAATCCATTTTCACTAATAATTTTTCCTAAAGTATCGTTCACTTTAACTGGTGGAAAGGCAACTAAGCAATCGTATTCCTTTTTATACTCAGTCATTGTGACTAAACAAATATTTTCTTCTTTAGATTTTATAATTAATTTTTCTGTAATCATTCTCATCCGATCAGCTCTAAAATTAAATAAAAAGAATCCATCATTTTCACCTAGAGCATAAGTACCTCCTTCTTTATTAATACACACAAAAGGCTCTAGTGACTCATCTGATTTAACTTCAGTTTTATACAAATTATCTAGAAAAACAGATGCCTTTATATCGCAGACTCTTCCCTTGCCATCGAAAATAACTTCTTCTGCTTTTGATAAGCGTTCCCATCTTTGATCTCTATCCATTGCATAAAGACGCCCAGAGACAGAGGCTATCTCTCCAACTCCTAATTTTTCAATAACATTTTCTAATTCTTTAATATTATTCGCTCCACTTTGTGGAGGTGTATCACGACCGTCTGTAATGACATGAATGGCAATCTTTTTTAATCCTGTATTTTTAGCAATTTCTAAAAATCCAAACAAATGTGACATATGACTATGTACTCCCCCAGGAGAAAGAAGTCCTGCTACATGAAGAGTAGAATCAAACTTCTTTACATGTTCAAATAAAGTTTTAAAAGCAGGGTTATCCTTAAACTCACCTGATTCTATTGATTTGTTTATCTTTACTATATCTTGATATAAAATCCTTCCTGCTCCTATGGTCATATGGCCTAGTTCACTGTTACCAATCTGCCCATCTGGAAGTCCAAAACTTGCCCCAGAAGCCTCTAGCAAAGTATGAGGATATTTATTCCAAATGCTATCAAAATTGGGCTTATGAGCCTGTGCTATAGCATTATCTTTTGTATCTTCTCTATACCCCCAACCATCAAGCACAATCAAAGCAATTTGTTTTTTAGACATGATAATATTATATCACAAAAGACAAGACCACCGAATTTGTATTTTTACGTAAAAATGTTATACTATTTGGGTTAATTTAATAATATTTGGCCTTATCGTCTAACGGTTAGGACATCGGCTTTTCAAGCCGGTAATCCGGGTTCGATTCCCGGTAGGGTCACAATTTTTAGAACAAGAGAACTTATGGATGACATCGATTTAGAAAAAATAGAAAAAGACGTTTCCACAAGAATCACTGAACTAAAACAAATTCCAATAATTTCTAAGGCTTTTGACATATTGGATAATTTACCTAAATATTTAAAGTATCATACCAAAGAACACACAGAAAATGTCCTACATGAAGCCATCTTATTTGGAATTATTGATAATCTACCAGAAAAACAATTAGAAAAGGTGGCAGTTGCTGCAGTTTGGCATGATGTAGGTTATTTGATTAAACAAAACAATAACGAAGAAGAATCTGTTCAGTTATTTGAAAAAGCATTACCTCAATTTAATTTGGAATACAGAGAAGATGTAAAAAAGATGATTCTAGATACGAAATTAAAAATAACAAAAAAGGGACCTGAGATAATAGGCGGAAATCCAATATCAGCTTATTTGCTCGATGCAGATGTTAGTAATTTTGGAAGAATTGATTTTAGAGAAAAACTTAATTTGATAGCAGAAGAATCAAATATAAACTTAACAAACAAAGTAACAAAACTTAAGTTTTTAAAATTTGCTTTATCTTTATTGAAAAATCAAGATTGGAACACAGAAATTGCACGAAAATTAAGACAAAAACAAAAAATCATAAATATTGCAAAATTAGAGGAAGAAATATCTATATTATATTAATAGAACTAAAAATCTTTCTGTTTTTCAACCCTTTTAACAAGTACAATAAACTCATCTCTGCCAACTTTCTTCTTCAAGTCAAATTTAATATCACTTATATCAGATTTGATTACAGATACATCGGATTCAACATTCATAAGTCTTCTATCTATAATATCAACCTTACCCGAAAGATTATCAACTCTACCAGAAAGATTATCAAAATTATCAGAAAGATTATCAACTCTACCAGAAAGATTATTCAAATTATCAGAAAGATTATCAACTCTACCAGAAAGATTATTCAAATTATCAGAAAGACCTACTACTGTTTCAGCCACAAAAGATATCGTTTCCTTCATATCTTCCATCATAACTCCTAAATGACGAATATCACCTTTTGTAGCAAATTCTTCAGAATCAGCGTCTTTTGTTTTTCCAGATTTTTTAATTATCTTTTTCATACACTATTAAGTATAATATTTTGGATAGAAAATACTACTTGACAAACAGCATATTTATATGCTATAATACAAGGAAATACGAAGCCCTTTGACATAACAGTTATTAATTATATTGATTTGTATATTTTAGTGTCTAATCCCCTTTTTCCATACCTCTTATATAAAAATAACTTAATACATAAAAAAATGAAAGCAATAAGTAAAGTTTACACGACTTTGGTAATCTTAGGAATTATAATTATTTTATTAATAATTATACCTACTAAAATTAGTCATATAGGAATAATAATATTGGCTCTATACATAGCCTATCTGATCTTATCAATTAAAATTATTAATGCTGACAAAATAGCAACGATAGTTTTATTGGGTAGAGCTTTAGGTGATGTTGAATCGGGAGTTATGATAGCTCCTGCTGGGATAGTGAAAGTTGTAAGTTTTCCAAGAACAATTTTTAACGATGAACTTCCTGGAAACCCTGAACTCATATTCGGCGAAGAAGGTAAAATTCCTGACGGAATGTTTCGACCTATTCGTATAAAATTTGGCAATCCAGATCCTTTGGATATTGATCTAATAAATGATCCATACAATGTATGTATGGTCGTTGATGTTGTACCAGTCGTGAACTGGCGAATAAGCAATGCAACATTATTCTTTGTGAATATAGGATCTATCGAAAAATTAAGGGTAATTTTATCTGACAAGGTTGTAGCAGACTTTGGGGTAAAGTTTTCAACAATGACTCCAGCTAAAGCTGGAAAAATTCTCGATCAGATCAGTGATGAATTAAAAACAAAATTAATTACTGAAACGATAGAATGGGGTATAAAAGTAAATAATACTGATATTAAACCATTTAATTTTAGCCATCACATGAACACAGCAGTTGTTGGAGTTTCTGTTGCTAAACTTAACAAAAAATCAGCAATAGAAACAGGAATAGGAGCTGCTGAGGTAAAAAGATTAATGATTGAAGCCGAAGCTGTCGGTATGACCAAGTTGGGGAAATTAGCTAAAACAGAACAAGGTAAGTATGTAATCTACCTTCAGACGTTACAAAAAGCATTCGAAAATGCTGACTATAGCATAATTCCAGGTGGAGATTTATTCTCAGCATTCGCTGGAATCAAAGAAATGTTAACCAAAATAAATGGAGGAAAATAATATGTGGTGGTATATATTCTTTGCGATTATAATAATCGCAATAATAATAAAAATAATGCTATCAGTAAAACTACCCCAAAAAAGCTCCCCTCTCAAAAAAGAGAAAGTAACTACTGAACCAGCAAATTCGGAGCCAGCTCAAAAAGTTGTGACTCCGAAAACTAAAAAACCGGGAAGAGGTGTTCTAGGGACATTAAACCGGATAGCTATAACTATTGTTGTAGCAGCACTTGCTATTTGGCTTCTTGTAAAAATTGGATTTGCGATATACGAAACTGAGGTTGGTGGTATAGATTATAGCAAAAAAACATTACATGAATCCGATGTAACGCTTGGAGTATCACATACTCCCAAAGTTTGGACTGTAGATAGAACAGAAACTATCCATTTCACAAATGAATATGGTGAAATATATAGGGGTGTTTCTATTGGAACCAATACGTCTTCCAAAAATCTCACGGAAGATGTCTGGGTGAAAAATAAATCTGGAGAAGTTCTGGTTTTAAAAGGGGAAGATATCTTCTTAAAAATTGGAAATTCTACAGACAACAATGAATTAAGGTTTAAATCTGCCAATGGAAAAACTGGATCCATTGATATTGTTTTTTGGAAATAAAAACCAGTAATTTAACAAAAAGCCTGAAAAGATTTATTTCTTTTCAGGCTTTTACTTTATCTGATTTTATAATTATAACTGTATATAACAAAAGTGCCCAGACCGAAGGTCTGGGCACTTTTAGTTTTCTGTATAATATTTTATACAATAGCAGAACTTTCTAATATTGATAGACTAAGAGAAGGTTCGCCTAAACTATTTAAAATAAAATTCATGATACCAAAGACAGAAATCATTATGAATAATCCTATTATTCCCCAAAGCATCTGCGACTTGCTAGTCTTACGTATTTCTTCATTCTCTGGAGACAATAAGTATCTAACAACTCCATATATAAAGTATGCTACAGCCAAAGCCATTAAGAACCCAATTAGAGGATTAATAATTACTCTATTTATACTTGCCATTAAGGTCGCAGTACTCGCTTCAGCTATTGGAATAATTTGAAGAATCATAAAAGATTATTATGGACATTGATTGTATATAGTTTCAATACAAGGAATTTCACTTGAATCTAACTGTGTAGCACCTATACCAAAAGTATTTGTTACAATTTTTATGATTCCCCAGAAAGCAATGATAACAAACAAACCAATGAGCCCATTAATGATCTTTGAACGAGCACCTTTTTTAGCTTCTTCATCCGTAGATACTGTGTATTGAATAACACCCCAGATGAAATAAACAACTGCGAGAGTTATGAAAATAGGAATGAGAACACTTAATATTTGATTTGCAATAGCAAGAACTCCAAATATGTTTTGAGTAGTTCCCGCTGCAAAAGCAAAAGATGGGGCTAACCCCAAAACAGCACCGACTGAAATAATTTTCTTCATATATGCTTAATAATTAATAACTAATAATTCTTATAATTTTTGTCTTTCCTACCGACCAGAGTGGAAAAGATCTATAACTTTACAAACTTTATTATATCATCCTGTAATAAATTTTAAAAGCAATTACTAAAGGGTGATTTGTTGATATCTCTTTATAATGGAAGCTGTGGCATATTTGGTGCGTTATTATTTAGTTCAAATGTATCACTGAGAATCCCTATTAAGCCCCACATTGAAATAATCACAAAAAGACCAATCAATCCCCCAACTATGAAGGTTTTACCCTGCTTACGCTTTTCTTCGTTGGTTGGATTTAAATAAAATTGAACAACTCCAAAAATAAAACCAGCTACAGCCAATGACATCAGAAGAGGAATCACACTTGCTTGTATAGTACATGTTGCCCATTCCAACACAGATCCGATCCCGTTGGAAGGACTATCACATGCTTCGGCAAAAGAAAAGGCAAGTAACCCAACTAAAACAAAATTACTCAATAAAACATTTTTTTTCTTTATAACAATTTTTTTCATATATATAATATTATGTTGTGCTTTTAATATCTTCGACCATTCTTTCACTTGAAACACCTCTATAATAACATTACGTTGTACTTGTAATGTCTGTAACTGTTGAACCAATAGCTGATGCTATGACGAATGCACCAAGCAACAAAGCCGCCCCTATCAAAGTATACAAGAGCGTACTTTTTGCTTTTGTAAGTTGTTCGGGGTTACCTTGAGCTTTAACAAATAAAAATCCAGAATAAATAATAGCAAGAGTTACAATTGGTACTCCAATCCTAACAACTATGTCTATAATGGCTTTTATAAAAGAAGGAATATCTGTTATATTATTCCCCAGAGGATTCAATATTTTTGTTTTAATTTCTGTACCAGTGCCTCCTCCTCCAGTAGGACCAGTAGTAAGAGCAAATACGGATGGAGTAAATAACATTATGGCAAACACGACAACAAAACTATATTTTAAAATACTTGAAAGAATAGTGTATTTTTTTGTTTTAAAAATTTTCATACTTTGTCTCGCCAAAGCTTTATGCAAAGGCGGATATCAATTTAATTAATAATGATTAAGATAAAAACATTGGACCCGTAAAACCAAGGGTGACAAGAATCGTCTTTACTATAAGCCATGCGGCAAGAGCAATAACATAACCAACCAATGCATTTTTGAATATGCCTTTTGCTTTTGTAACATTTTCAGTACTACCACCAGAACTAAGATAAAGCCACCCTGTATATACAATGATTATAGCAAATAAGGGAGTAGCGAGAATAACAAGTAAATAAGTAATGACATTGTTTATTATAGTCATTAGCATATTAAAATCACAGGGATCAGAAAAAGCTCCAGTAACGGGATCCACCGTTGTATTACAAACAGGAACCAAACCAGCACCAAAAACTAAAACTGGAGTAGAAAAAATTATTATAAATCCTAAAACAAATGCAAATGTAAATCTAGAAATTTTTTTGAACATAAATTATTTTCTTAGTAAAAGCTCAAGCTGTCCTTGGGCTTTACTGATAGCTTCTCCTGTCGACATACTATTTGATAATATATTTTCTATTAAATCTTTAAAAATTAAATCGGTTTGTATTTTATTTGGATCAAGCCAAGATCTTGAAATGAGGGCTGAATTAAAAAATGAAAATAAATATGGATCACTTGGTTTAACAGAAAGAAGAGATCTCGATGCAGGAGGAAGAGAAACGGCTGTGCTAAAATTTTTAGCATTATCCCCCACACTTAATAATCTCGATACTTCAAGCGCCAATGCAACATTGTTAGACTTTTTATTCACAATAATTGCGTAGATATCACCATAGGTACGTTTTATTGGGGAGTCTTTTACTTGTGGTACACCAGTCACATCAAAACTTAAATTTGGATTCATGGATTGAATCTTAAATAATTCACTAGCTTTTCCTATGTAAAAA
>Ga0172379_10004459_pt1 | contig 20672 bp, 26 predicted proteins | sample GrowelOW334metaG_FD_119756 | JGI IMG/M metagenome (GOLD analysis project Ga0172379, IMG submission 119756) | Groundwater microbial communities from an aquifer near a municipal landfill in Southern Ontario, Canada - Groundwater well OW334 metaG | ecosystem: Environmental > Aquatic > Deep...
ACATTCACCGACAATCCCGTCCCGAGCTCAAATCCCGCACGGTGGATGAGCCGCGGAATGATGCGAATAAACCAGTTTTTCCCGTGATGGATATAATAATTGTAGGCAAAAACTTTCGTCCCGCTTACGTTGACCGTCTCGAAATCCAGATATTTCTTCTTCAATTTCTTCAAGGCTTTTTGCAGCATTTCCGCCAGACTTTTGACCTCGTCATCCGTACAATCCGAGAACATCGTCTCCTCTTTTTTCGGAGCAATCCAAACTTCGTACGGCCACTGGGAGAAATCCGGACAATACATCACGTAATCCGTATGGTCTTCGACCACATTCATCACGGGTTCGCGGACAAGCGCGTCCAGATTGATTTGACGCGGGATCACCACAAGCTGGGAATGAGGATGCTCGAGTGACGCTCCGGCTTGAAGCCCGTGGTTACAAAAAACAATCACCTGGCCATCCGCAAGATGAGCCTGAAAACGGCTACGGTAAACGGTAAGCAGCTTCGCCACATGGTCGACGTGAAATTGCTCTATATCGGAGTCATGATCCGGACTGTGGACAATCACCTCGTGAATATCGGTGATGGGAAATTTATTGGGAAATACCCGGATCCACCACCCGCTTTTATTCTTCTCCCCTTCGCCAACGCGAAGAATCTCGGGCGGAGTAGAATCTTCATTGCCGATACAAAAGGGACACAAAGATTTAGCCGGTCTCTCCTCTGATGAATCCTTGGGACGGCTGACACGGGACGGGGTAATAACAATCCATCTCTGGGTTTTGATGTCCGGAACGAACTTGGCCATGAAATCAGTATAACGTATTACGTATTATGTATAAAGTATAAAGTATCAAGTAGGAAGAAAGAATACAGAATTAAGAATTAGGAATATTGTATTTTGTATTTAGTGATATTCCTTCCGTCGTTGAAGGTTTTTAATACGTTCTCTAGTCTGAGTGATACAAGTGGGGAAACGGTGTGTCCCTACACCGTGGGGAACCCCCTGAGTATCCGAAGCGTAGAGAACGTTAAAAACCTTCATAAGACTGTTCTTTCTTTCTCCTATTTCTTTGAGCACACAAAGAAATAGGTATATGTTGGATAAGCAAAGAAAGAGAGAATATGTATGTAGTGTTTGGTATTAGGAGTTATTTAAGTTACCTAAGCAACTTAAGTCACGGGTAATAAAAATATAAACCGCACAAAACCGTTGAAAAAAAATCCGGGTGACCCCGGCAGAGACACATTCGTATCATCTCTACCGGAGTCCACGGCGCTTTGTTACTTTGAATAGTTCTTGAGAAAGGCCGAGAGTGCCATATCGAACGGTACATATGTCGTCTCAACGGGCTCCCATACGTTCGAGTAATGGATTTGCAGGACGCCCCGGTGCTGAGTAAGCCATATCCCGCTTTCCGTATTGGGAACTGGTTTTTGACCATCGGAAACCATCAAACAGAAACTATCCCCAACGGTCTTTCCGACACGAATATTGCTGAATGCGGTACATGAATATACATTTTTGCTTGACACGATGTTGTCCAACTTCACAGCACAGACTTTCGGTACGTTTGCTTGACGTACCCTTAGTATTACGACCTGTCGAGAAATCGATAAAGTTGTGCACCCACTTTCCCTTTGAGTATACATTCGAACCTCCTGAAATGAATGAACGGTTTTGTGCGGTTGTCAAAGAACTTCGCTTGCAATTCCACCCTGATTATCATACATATATGACAGCAGAATAGACTTACAATTCTTTCATCACCCGCACAAAATTACACGCTGACTTATTAGCTACTGATAATAAGAAGACAATAACCAAGGTCCCTGGAACGTAACGGTCACGGACCCATCAGCTTGCTGTTCAAATATCACGTCGTCAAGACCCTTACGCTGTGTCTCCTTTCCGTACTGAACCGTATGCTTCTTAAAGTTTTTCGGGAGCGCATGGAAGCTTACATGGTGCGTAAACGCGATTTTGATCGTTTGCGGATCTCCCTTTTCGGGATATCGGATACGAACTACATCCCATCTCTTTCCATTTTTCCTCACAAGTTTCAGAACTCCTCCACGAAAAATAGTTTGGTTCATATAACCTCCTAACAAAATCAGACACGAATTGGGGTGATGAAAGGTGCGACAGACAGGGGGAATTATATCAGAATGAGGGGAAAGAAGCGAAAAATAAGAATTAGGAATTAAAAATTAGGAATTTTGTATATTGTATTTTGTATTTGGTATTTAGTATAGAAATAATTTCTAACTAACTAAGTAACCAAGTAACAAACTAACTAAGCAACCAACTAACCAACTCATCCTTATTTTTTCTCAAAATACAGAGTCACTGTGGAGGTGACGGTCTGGGTACCCGGTTCAATGTTGGGAGAACTTCCTCCCCCGGCGCCCATCGCGTCTTTCGTAGCATACATTGGGTACGAAAGCGGTGAATTGGGGCTGGACTCGACGATGTTGGTGACTTTACCGATACTGATCCCGAGACTTTTCGCGAGTTTATTCGCCTGGTCCTTGGCATTTGCTATGGCGCTCTCCCGTGCCTGTTCCCGGTATTTCGCGGGGTCATCAACCACGAACCGGGTCCCGTTCACCTGATTGGCTCCGGCTTTGGTCGCTTCCTCAATTACGCGGGATGCGATCTTCGGATCTTTGGCCTTAATGGTAACGGTCGCGCTGCCGTTGTAACCGCTGATCGTGTTGGCGGACCGGTCGTACTGGTAGTTGGGATTGATGGAAAAGTTCGAGGTTTTGATGTCCGCTTTATCGATCCCCAACCCTTTCATCGCATCGATAATTTTGTTATTTACATCCGTCAACGTCTTCTGGACGCTCTCAACCGTCGCCGAGTTTTGGACGCTAATTCCGGCATCAATATAGGCGGTATCGGGAACGACGTCAATCTTCCCCTCCCCTACGACGGCAAGCTCGCCTGAGGTCGTACGGGTGGTCACGGAGATCGGATAGGAGATGTTTAAAATTTTAATGAGGGCAAGCGCGGCAATCACACAGGAGACAGCGACAATGATGGTCGTATAGGTGGAAATGTTTTTCATATCCCTATTGAACCACTTTTAAGGGGGTAAAATCAAGTGCCTGATACCATTGAGTTAATTAGAAATCGCCTCAAAACTGTCATTGCGAGGAGTTTTACGACGAAGGGACGTCAAACGTTCCAAACAATCTCTATTAGTCCTCCTCTTTCTTTGCGTGTCCAAAGAAAGAGAGGGAAGAAACAACAGTCTCCTGAAGGTTTTATGAGTTCTCTATACCCTCGGGTAATCAGGTGGACCCACCCCTATTCGGGGTCTCCACACTTTAGAGACCTATCATAAAACCTTCAACGACGTTAGAAATATCACTAAATACAAAATACACTATTCTTAATTCCTAATTCATAATTCCAAATTCATAATTCTCTTTAATCACACCCTATAGTTTGACTTCAAGAACAGAAACTCCTATAATCCACATGCTCTGGAAAGGCGGATATTTGCCCGCTTTTTCACGGCAGTTTTCATTCATCCGTGTTCTTTAACAATCTACTTTCACACACAAAATAATGGGTAATGAAGATTCTGGACCGGCGGTTCCTTAGGGGGAAGAAATCACAGGATTTCTTTTTCGTAGGGAACCACTGGAGTATTCCAGAATTTGTTCCAGGAGACTAGAAATGGATTTCAAAAATTTCGATCCGAGAGAATGGTTTTTCAATTTCATACCCAAACGCATCATCGCCATACTGGGAATTCCTTTGATTGGAGTTGGTGTAATTGTACTGGCGTATAGCGCCTGTATGTTTATCTCCAATCTTGATCGTCTGTCAACGTACCCCCAGCATACGATTTTACTGATGGCATTCATAGTCGGTGGCGTAGTCCTAATTACAACAGGAATATCCATGTTACTCCATCGCTATGCGGACGACGAAAATCCATGGCTTAAATGGTCACTTCTTATTCTGGGCTACATCGGATACATGTTGAGCCTTAACACACTGATGAATTACACCACGATGGCAGAGGCGAAACTATCCGACATCAGAGTCGAACACATTGGTGTATGTATCGGTGCAATTCTGATTCTCTGGAGCTTACCAAAACAAAGGAGGCAATAAAAAGACAAAGAGAAGTAGGAAACTCAGATTCGAAGCTCGACAAACTAACAACATATGAAAGCAAGGAGAATTAAAATGAGTAGAAAAATGAATAGAAATCGGGCAAAGCGGGTGATCAGGGATGCGGACGAAGAGAACGTTTTCAACTTTCCGGCGGGGCTGACTACCTTAATGCTAGCGGTTGCCGTGATAGGAATATGTTATGCGCTCATCACGGAATTCGTACCAACGTTTAGACCCGCGTTTGAATACAGCGAAACTTACGATACGATGGCCCAAAAGAGTGGTTTGAAGGAGGTCAATGAGGCCCCTTACTACCTCAGTGCGTATAAAATTGGCCGTATAGCAGATTCTCCAAAAGGCCTCCTCAGCATTCTCGTCGGCTCATTCGAGGTGCTGCCATTCTTGACCCTTTTCTTCAAGGGTAAGGATAGGAAAATTCTGGTAGGAGGGAACGCATTCATCTACGTCTTGCTCCAAATCGCCGGGGTCGCATTGGTTGTGGCATTCATTATCGGACGTGATGGGATCGATATAAGCACGTCAAATGCTGATCTCGTGCTCTGGACATTCGCGTATATGATATTCGCGGGTTTGCTGTGGTGGTTCTCCAGCAAAAGCACACCGGACTGATTGGAGGTTCAGATGAAATATTTCGAAAAGAAAGGCCGGATCGCATTCGTAGTTGTGGGAACCATTGTCTTCATCGGTAACGTTTTAATAGGGATATTCTTAACCTTGGGGTTCATCTCGGGAATCACCGTTTCCTCCGAAGATACGGTTAAAATCGGGTTAGGCTTGGCTACAAGTGTATACTTGACGTGCTTCCTACCCAACTACTTGATTTTCGCTCTGCGGCATGCCGATTTTGCCATCCAGGGACTATTCCGTTGGGTGATGAAATTAACGTTTGTGTTAGGAATACAAGACATCTTGCTTTACACAAACCCGTCTCTCGTATTGAAAATCTTTCTTGTAACGGTCTTCATCATCGCTTACGCTTTGATGCTAAGGTCGAAGGTGATAATCTTTCAAATGTCACCGGGGCTTCTTACTCCAAACGAAGTACATGATTTTAAAGTTTTCGATCATCTACGGAGAACTCAACTACGGAGGATTCAACGTATGAAGAAGTCACGAAAGCCAAAGACCACGAAACCAAGAGTGTCTTAGTTTTTCCCTCTTTCGGAACTGACTACTATCACATGCAAAAGTGCTTGTGAAGAAAAATGTCACCCGGAAGGGTGGTTGTGTGTGATAGTAGTCAGATCTGTATAGAGAAGTTTTAAGGAAGGAATCTGTTTCCTCCCTTGCATCTCCTCTATACGGGTTTTTGAAAGAAACACGGATCAAAATCTCCCCCAAAATTCCATTTGCCGAATGCGGGGGATTTTTTGTGGCAAAAATGACAGAGTAATTGCAGAATTCCGAAGTATGCAACATTGCCTAGAATGTGATTAAAGAGTAAAATAGATATAGGAGGTTATTTATGCAAATGAATCTATCAATCCCAGTATCATTTTTCATGGAAGGCAAAACCTATATTGCCTATTCTCCCGTATTGGATCTTAGTACATCCGCTGATTCGTTTGAAAAAGCCCAGAAAAGATTCCAAGAAATCGTCATGATTTTCTTTGAAGAATTAATTCAAAAAGGTACATTGGATGAAGTTTTATCAGATCTTGGATGGAAAAAGATTAAACGAGAATGGAACGCGCCAATTCCGTTATCTCATCAGATACAAAACGTTACTATTCCTCTCTCCTGTTAACATGCCCAAATTGTCTCCGATTAAACGGAAGAAGTTTGAAACTTTTTTACGACTAGTAGGCTGCACGCACAAGCGTACAAAAGGAGACCATCTTATATACGTTAGAGAGGACTTGAAACGACCGGTAATTATTACAGCCGACCAGGAAGTCCCCATCTTTATCATCCGGAACAATCTCCGAACGCTCGGAATATCGGTCGAGGAATATTTGCAAGCTATTCGTCAAATTTAATCTTCATGGTTGAAACCTCATTATAGTTTTATCACGATAATAATGGATTAAACGAGAGTTTTGAGTATAAAAAGTATACGGGTATTGCGATTGAGGATTTATAACAAAAACAACCGCACAAGATACCAAAAACAAAATTCAAAAAAAATTGAAGCCTCCCCTCCCGGAAGGCTTCATTCTGAACATACGCATCGGGAAAAACCACATGAGAGGACCACATGGTTTCACTTGTTCTCCCTACCCTAATGAGAAAACGATATTGAGCACTAAAGCCACCGCGAGAACCGTCATGATAAGCCACGAAACGAAGGTAATGGCTATATCGATATCGCGGATTTTGAATGCGACAAGCATGAGCATTACCCAGGTTAAACCTAACACCACGATATCGAAGAGCTTATCGGTCAGACCGAACCATCGGAACAGAACGAGCGGGGTAAAAATCCCCCCCGGTAATACGGTAAAACCAATCAGAACCCAATGCATCCTTTGAGCATATTCACCCATCAGATCTGGGGCTGCCGGAAATGGTTTTAAAACCGTATTCACCACGACCGTCAAAACACTGGAACTGGACTTCATAAACTACCTCCAAGGAGAAATGAACACAAACAATGAGACTTTGTCCTCTAGAGTCTCGTATAGGGAGAAAAATATAACGAACTGAAAGGATTTCCAGTTCATCACATATTCCTCCCTATAACAACTCTTTCTAACTAATCTTGTGCGGTTGTTAAAGAGCCCAAACTGTCACTCCCCTATTTCTGGAATCAAAGATATGCAAAATCATCTAAGGAAATCCGGGGAAGACGAAAATGATTATAGGGTATAAGATTCGAAGAATCAATGAGTTTTCGAACTCGGACCATTAACCACACTACCGAGAAGAATTGCGACAAAACCGCTAAACCCGATCCAGATGAGGGTTGAGTAGTTAGATTGCTTGATCATGATGAAAGCGATAAACAGCACAAAAACACAGAGGAGCAGCGTAACGCCGGTAATCATCAGAAGAACTTTGAGATTTGTGTCGCCTAATAATATATGCAGAATAGATTTCATAGGTAGATAATCCTTATTATACAGCCATTACCGAATAATCTATACTTTTTCTCCTATTAATAAGGACAGTAAACACAAAAATCGTCACAAAACTCAGTTAGTGCCTGATGATTCAATTCATCATATTAAGCGCATCCAAAAAAAATCCCTTTCTGCCTGCGCGCGGATGCGTCGGTGAAAGGGATGAATCGTATCGGTCTTAAACGGCCGTATGGTAGGAATTTTAGATAAGAACCCGTGATTCTGAACTAAAATTTCTACCATACATACCCGTCACATCAATCAAAGAAACCGGTGCGACCGGCATGGATGGTAGAAAAAACTACAGTCAAAAACCGTCAATTGTCCTTAAGGTACAAACTAATAGCATCAAGCAGGTAGATTCCGATAACGACCGACGTGACGATTCGTACAACATCGGGAAGCCAGGACACCGCCCAATACGAATGGAACTGATCCTGAAAAAAGACGAGCTGCAAATCCGCTCCACCAGCGCATAACAGCATCATCCCTGCTACCATAACAATCGTGAATAAAAAGACTTTGATACTCGCCGTGATAAAGGAATCAAGTTTACTGAATCGGAAGAACGTGACCCCGACAAAAACTATCCCCTCAATGGCGTACCATGTATCAATGTCTCTCCAAAAACCAACCACATACGTATCCACGACGGCTGCTGCAATGAAAATTGCACCAATGTAGCCCAGAATGGGCATGAAGAAATGACAGCGATCGATCAGCATATACCGGGCGATCCGTATTAACGGATTATTCGAAACTGTTACGCGTTTCATGACTTACCATCCTTTTTTGATTGATATGGGAAAGAGCTATACGACCGGGGAGTATTATACCACTTGATATCAAATTTTGACCATCTGTTGCGCTAAAGTGGAAATACGTAAAAAAAGAAACCCCGCCACATAAGAAAGAAAAGATAAACCGCACGTACCGTGTGGCAGGGTTTTACAGTGTTACTGCCTTTATACACGAACCTACGTCCGATCTTATTTTCTCCTTATGAGGCGAGGAGAACCTGCAAAAGACTAATAGTTGGCGTTTATGAAAACCACCACGAGTGAACAGAGCGTTGTCGAAAATAATGTACTTCGAAAAACATACTTGTCGATTGCCCGGCCTTTCCAGGAAATCCAGTTGACCAACAGGTATGAAATCGCAAGTAAAATCCAACAGAACATCCTGCTAGCATGAATCAACTCCCGAAGTCCAAGAGAGAATGTAATCAAGACCATGACTGCTCCGATCACGGACCAGAGCGCTAAACCTTCGCGTTTTTGGTCGAATTCATGCTTGTTCGCCGGAATCGGGTCTGCATCCCAAAGTTCGTGAATCCACACTTTAAGCGTATCCGTATTCATGCCTTTGACTCCTTTAATTCGAATCCATTCAGAAAACCCGAATCATTCTAAGTGTACCCTACCTCGTCTCGCGAGCTGATTTCTTGGGATTTTGCCGCCGGAAGCGCTTGATCATCTCTTCCATAGGAATTAACCATTCCCCTTGCCGATAGTAATAACCTACCTCAACGAGCCGGTTGATACCGTCATCCGCAAACTTCGGCTCCTGAGGGGTCTCCATCGCTTCAACAAATGGTTTTACCGGAATATCGAAGACTGCATCACTGCGTACATACCATTCATCGATTGAACGGAGAACTGCATAACTTGGGCTGCCAGCAGGGTCACGCCAAATCTTGCTTAGTTCTGCATTCGGCAGCGGTTTTCGAACACCCCTCAAACGAATACGGTCACTCGGAATCGAAATCCTTATAGGCGAAGTATTCTTACCCACACTATGCTCCTTTACCTTTGCAGGTTGTTAAAGAATGTGTCGTTTATCCGATCACAAGAGGATTTTAATCTCCTTGCTTCAGATGAAAAGACCGGTACGATTGTACACAATCGATACCAAGGATTCAAATTTGGGAACACATGATCACCACAAAAATTAAGTCTCCACCGACTTGAGAGGCTGAACTCAACCAGGTCTTTCTCTATCTTCCGATTTGTCTTATACTACGTACCTCACTAAGCTCGAGGAAACAACTGCGTTTTCTTCCGAGCGGTGTGAATTCGTTCTTTAACAAGTGTTTCTGTGTCTTAATTTGGGGCATTGGACGAAAAGGAGAAAATTATTTGTCTTTTTCCCTCAGTGTCCCAAATCCCAATTGCTTATGGTTCAAGGAGACGAAATGGCAATCTTAAACGCCCTTTACGCGATCGTTAAGTTTTTCGGTGACTACATATCGTTCCTGACGACAACGTCAACGGAATTGTGGCTCACTACGCTGTTTGTCGCCGGAATTCTGTATGTAATTCTGTTGTCGTACCTTTTCTATAGCGGTCACGCCAATTTTAAATTCGACGAAAGCTACCCGTGGATTGTGTGCATCGACAACCGTGAAAAAGGTAAGTATAGAATTCCAGGCGGAACCGGTACGCTTTCCCTGGGCCTCGTCCCCTGGATTCTGTTTCGGCTAACGAACGACTGGCTGCTGGGGGAACTCGCGCGAATCCAGTTCGTAATGGCAGTTTTCGGACTCGTGATTCTGTTTGTTCAGTTTATCAAATGGTCATGGACTACACGATACTATCGGATTACCCAGGGAGGAAGTGATTCGTATTACACCTATCATCACTGGGTCGAATTCGTAGGACTACGGTCACACTTCGGCGGATGTGCCGCGCTCGCATGGGACCCCATCGGGTTCACGCTGTACGTGAGTCAAACCGTCATCTGTGAATACGGCGGTTTTGAAGGTGCCAAAAAGGTGTTAGAAACCGCACGCGACATCGTCGCACTGCCGTACACGCTCGTCGGATTCGTACCGGCGCTCGCGATGAACATCCTCACGATCCCTTTCTTTGGCAAAGTCATCGTACCAAGCTTCTGGCCGAAAAAACTGTCTAAATAACGTCATAAAACCAAGAATTTCACCTGAAGTTCAAAAAAACAACCATACCTGCATATAGACACGGAACCGCCACGGGCGACAAAACTCTCGCTCCCTTTCCGGGATTTGGGACATTCGATGCCGGCATTTGCGCCGGTAGTTCGTTTGTGTCGAGATTTTTTCACCCGTGGTTGTTTTTTTTATTTTCCATTTGTTTATTAAAATTAAATATGATAAGGTACGAATATGAAAAATACACACCATTCCTGTCAAACTATTGTCGTCCACTGTATCGATTTCCGTTTCCAGACCATTCTTACGGATTGGATCTACAAGAAGATTGGCAAAGATCAATTTGACAGGCTATCTATCGCAGGTGGAGTAAAAAATTTACCCTACGTTATCGAACAGATAGAAATATCCTATAGATTACATCACATCAAAGAAATATACCTTATCAACCATGAAGACTGCGGAGCCTACGGAGAAGAAGGTACTTATGAAAAACACCAGGAAGATCTGGGTCGCGCCAGGCAAATGATCCGTGACCACTTCCCTACTCTGAAGATTTTTCTCTTCTATCTGAAACTAGATGGACAGTTCGTGGACGTGAAATAAGTTGGAATTAGGAATTAGGAATAAAGAATTAAGAATTAAGAATATTATATTTTGTTATTCTGTCACTTCGACCCCAACGTCCATCGGGAGAAGGGGCGTCCAACGTCCCAGGCAATCTCTATACTACTTCTTTGCTTATTAATTCTCTCTTTCTTTGCGTGTCCAAAGAAAGAGAGGAAAGAAAAGACAGGTCTTATGAAGGTTTTTCTCTCTGTCATCCTGAGCCCTTCGGCTCCGCTCAGGGTAAACATGTCGGAAGGATCTTCCAATAATCGTTATACAGATACTCCGTAGGGTGGAAGATTCCTCCACTCTCCCGATATCCATCGGGATCGGTCGGAATGACAAAGATACAAAATACTAAATACGATATACTAAATACAATATACCTGCCGGCAGGCAGGCTTAATACGTAATACTTTATACGTAATACTTAATACGTAATTCCCCCCCCTTCTCCGCCACCTCTTGCTTCGCATAATTCCAATTTGTATAGTAAATCTATGCTTCCCGCCCTGGAATTATTAATTTTCCCCACACTCACGTGCTATCTGATTTTCTCCGGCTGCCGTTTCATCCGCTCGCGGATTTTACGCGTCGTAGTCGCCTGGTTTATCGGCCAATACGTTTCCGGACTCATCATTTTTTCGCTATCCGTCATTTTTAATATCGCAACGTCCAATGTTCTCGCAAAATCATCCCTTCTCGTCACGACAATCAGCGTCATCGCGACCATATTCGTAATCTTCAACCACTTCAAGTTATCTAAAATCCGCATAACCCGCATTCGTTTACCCTCAATTTTGAAAGTAATTCTGGTTCTCCTCTCTGCATTCCTATCCGTTGCCATTTTCACCGTACACCTTAATCAGCGAGGAGGTATCATCTATACCAGTCCCACGTATTGGGATTTCAAAATCCACGTTCCCATCATCCAGAACTTCGCATGGGGTGATAATTTCCCGCCGGAAAACATGCAGTTTACCAACCTTCCTCTCACGTATCATTATTTCTTCGACTTCCTGGTCGCCGTCTACGCATCCCTGGGACTCAACCTCGTAAGCGCCGTAAATCTCCTGAGCGTCATATCATTTACCGCTATGCTGCTTGGAATTATCGGACTCGCGGAAGAATTTTTCCATTCGACGGCAATCGGGATTATTGCTGCAATCTTTACATTAACCTCAAGCAGCCTCAGATTTTTCGATTATTTTGCTACCCATTGGGGTACGAAATTCACGGATATGATACGGGGTATCCTGACCAATATCGAACACCCGTTTGTTTTCTCTTTTGTCAAAGGCAACCCCTTCGGCTACAACGGAACGATGTTCAATATGTTTTACTTTGTCGAAGAGCGCCAAATGATTTTTGCGGTTTTGTACCTGATTGCGACGCTGACCATTTTTCTCTACATCCACAAACTCTCAATTCTCCGGTGCCTGCTGTTCGGAGCGCTTCTGGGGCTTTTCTTCCAATGGCATTTGTTTGCGACGATTAACGCCAGCCTGATTGCCTTAATTCTTCTTTTTACGCACGAAAACCGCAGGAAAAAGCTCGCCGTGCTCGCCGGTTTTGCCATCACGTTTGGAATCCAGACGCTCTATTTCAAATTCGTCACGCGGTCGGAGTGGTTTCTCCCGGATATCTCCACGTTCCCCCGCATCAATTTCAATTTCCCCACGCTCGGTACCAATTACCCTCTCACCCTCCTGAACGCGATCGGATATTACGTGTATGCCTACGGGATAAAAATAGTTTTTCTCGTCTCAGGACTTGTCGCTCTTTTCAAACGGAACCGCAACGTGTTTTGGCTTACGACAGCGCTCATCATTCCGGCATTCATCCTGACAAACACCGTACAACTGTCTCCGATTTCGGTTTATGACAATCATAAATGGATCCGGGCGATGAACGTATTTGTCGATATCGTTGCCGCCTATGCGCTTGTAATAATTTTTCTGAAAAAAGGAGTGGTTATGAAGCTAGTCAGCATCCTGTCGTTCATTCTCCTGACCCTGTCGGGATTGATGGAAATCATGCCATTCATCAACTCCCGGCCTACCCTTGCCTACGCTGACTACGGGTCGCCGGTAATTGCCAAAATCCGGATGCTCACAAAACCGTCGGACATATTCCTCTCGGATGATCCGACTATTCTCTTGGCCGGCAGGAAAGTATTTTTCCAGGGGGTAGCGGGACAGGATTTCCGGCTCGATATCAACCGCCGGGCGCAGATGCGCGAGAACATCTATTCGGCTCCGGACATACCGACATTCTGTTCGCTGACAAAACTATTCACAATCAAATATGTCGAGGTACGGAAAGACCGGGAGACCAAGGATTCCCCAATTTTCAAATCACTGCTAACCGCCGCACCAGCGCTCGAATTGAAGGATTCTGCAAGAAACATGGTCTTCATTGATACCGCAAAAGTTTGCAAAATTTGACGGTTAATGTATATCTTTTCCCTTCTCCTGTATAATACCCTTGAGATTGTCGTCCCGGCATAATTTTGCAGCCGGATCACGGCACTTTTCGCTCTTTAACAAGCTGGAGAAAATACTAAGACTGCCGGAAAGATCGTGAAGGATAAAAAAATCGCGGTCTCCCCGGCAGTCTTATACTGTCAATGTATGATAGGAGGTTTACATGCAGACGAAAAAACCAACTAACAGCAGGCTGAAGATTGTTTTCAGCGTTACAGCAATCGCACTGATCGCCCTGATGTTTTGGCTGATCGAATTACAGATCAGTCCGAAATACGGAGACAATCCGATTGAACTCATCACGGCGCTCCGTGTGGTAATCATACTAAGTCTCATTTTGCCAATCGTCATAGTTATGAGACAAGCCTATCGAGTGCTCGCGTGGGCGATCACTACCAAACAAAAGGGAAACGAAACCCTCGGAACCCGCATCTTACTCGGAATATGGAAATTCCAGGAAGGCGTTTCGTGGGCGATCGGAGTTCCGACCGCCATGATAACGTGCTGGAAACTCAACGTCGAACTTAATCTGATCATCAACACGTGGCCTGGTATTTCGTTAGGAGATCGATTCGCTTTGATGTTCTTCTTTGTAACCCCTGTCGGGATTCTCGTCGGCTATCTAGTCGCGTTTCTGTTCTACAAGTTTTACGATAGGTTTTTAATTATGTACGCTCGGTGGTCATATCACCGAACCAACCGCTCAAACGAGGTGAAAAATGTTACTAGATGATAAAATGACATATGATTCAATTAAGAATGCACACCGACGCGTGTTAGTGGAAAACATCCTGTGGTTCCTGCGATTTCTCTTTGCAGGAATAGTCTGCGTTCTCGTCTTTAACGCCCATCAAGATACGATCGCAGTCCTGGGTATCCAAACTGCACTGATCCTGGCCAATGAACCGACGTTACCGGCGTGGACCATCGCGTGGATCCATCTCGGGATGTTTGTGATTCTCTTTGCGGCAGTGTGGATCGGGATTTACCAATTGACGGAACCCATCGTCCAATCGAGTCTACTGCAACTTAAGTTTCCTTACAAACAGATCAAAAATATTGCACGGCGGATATACCTCCAATACCTGGATCGACTGGGAAATATCATCCGCGGACTCGGATTCGTTGCGGCTTTGACGCTGGTTCCATTTCTGATTTTGCAGTTGACATTGATGTATCGCACATCGGATGACACCGTCCGGGCCACGTTTTTTTACCTGGCCTGTCTCGTTACGGGAGAAGTCCTCACTATCGGCGGCGCACAACTGGCAAAAAACGGGGTTGAAATTTTCATCGAACAACATTGGCCACGCTAAAACTCATATAAGTTTCACCAATAATACCCGCTTATCAAATTGACTCTGACACTACTCTCCAGCTTTCCTTTGACCTGCCTCGTTTTTGGGGTTTAACTTTGTCCATGGGGACAAAAAACAAACAACAACGGGGCGGGTCATTTAAATTACCTACAGAAAATTACCAATTACCAATTTTTAATCAAATTCAAATTTTTAAATTTTAAATTACCAATCAATTACAAATGAAAAATTTTAAATTATCAATTAAAACAACAAAACAAGGAAAAATGAACGGGCGCGGTGTAATGGGATTTATAAATTCTCTTGGAAGAGAAAAATCATACTACACCGCACCCCGGCTAGTTCTTACGAAGGTATGCAATCTATCGGATGCGCAACTTGGCGCGTTTTTCTGTTTTCTTGATTACACCTGTAGTAACCAAGTAGCTCCGAAGCGCATCTTCCAATCCGTCAAGAGAATCGTAGTTTACGACGGTAAACGAAAGTCCGATAAATAGCGGCATGGCAAGAATAGTTTTACATAATCCGACAGCTAATGGAAACCAGATTCCGGCTTTTGCCAATGCACGTTTTGCCTGTAAGGCGTTTTGAATTCCGGACTTGTTTTCGAAATTAATATCTCCGTATTCCCCGATCACAGCATCAAAGACAAGCAACCTGTTTTCCGTCGTCTTGTCAACGAATTGTTCCCAGGAATTGAAGATGTGAGACTCCGAATTTCTATACCAGTTCCCGATCAACTTTTTGATCTTCTCTGACTTTTCCTCATCCTTGACCACGATCGCGAAAAATATTTTTTTTGCCTGAGACATAAAGCACCTCCGAATGTATAAGAACCAGAAACCTGAAACTTGATACGTTGGACTACTTTTCGAACGTGTGCGAAATTAGCTTGATAAGCTATACACGGGAAATAATCAACGCAAGAGGATATTTTAGGGGGAAAATACCGCAAAAGCAAATGTATAAGAAAATGACAACCTGCATACATACGTTTGAAAGGAGAAATCGCGGGGCTCGCGATAAAGAGGGCTTAAGACCGGACTTCTCCTTTTCCAAACGTTGCACGGGACTAAACCTAATCATATTCACAGATGATCGGACGCCTTACGTTTTACGGCATTCCGCTCACCAACGCCCGAATTTTGGCTGCTGCACTTTCGGCATCCACTTGGCAGTTCGCAACAGTGAAATCAACGATCGTGTTGAACTTGCTTGGCTGACCATGCTGGAAGAGTGTCAGTGCATGAGTAACAGCAAGTTTCGCACCGTAGCGAATCAGCTCTTGCTGATTATCGTCAACCAACGAACCCTTCAAAACAGCCTGACACCAGGTAGCCGCAACGAGCGGGTAATCTTCAAAACGCGTGGGATCGACTTCGTTGTACGAATCATACGCGTAGTAGTGAAGATTCAGGTTGGACTTGTTGTTGGTAACCGTGAGCGCGTCCGGCTTGGTTTCCGGCTTTTCTACCGCCGGTTGTTCAAGAACCTTAGGAGCCTGTTCGCGCACGACCGCCTGATCACGTTCAACTACACCAGCCTTTTCGACTTCTTGCGGAACTGCCGTTTCAACCGGTTGCTCTACGACTTTCTCCACAACAACCGTCTCTTTCACGATAACCGGTTCCTGCGTATTGGCAGGAGCAGGAGGCACTGGTACAGCTTCCGCTTGAACTACTGCTTTTTCCTCTACTGGTTTCTCGTTGTTTGGTAGAACGATTGTCTCTGACGTCGCGGTCACATAGTTCGGAGCCGGAGTCGGTACCGGCTGCTGATCATTGTTCGACTTGACGACACCCGCTGCTGCTTCCGCTGCCTTCTCTTTCGCTAACGTCGCGGTGACTTGAACCGAGCGCTTTTGCTGGTTTTTGTTCGGAATAACGGTCACGGCGGGTTCGGCCTGATCCACTGACTGTGCGACCTGAGAGATCTCGGATACTCCGAGACCAATTTTAAGCGCGGCGCCCGTCACAAAACTCCAAACATTCGACGGACCGATAGCGAAAATCAGAGCAGCCACGATAACGATCGTAACAATCGTGTTTCGCATCGCGTGAGATTCATTTCTCTGTGCTCTTCGTCTAGTTTGTCCACTCATGTCTTTACCTCCATATATATCCCGTGCGCAAAAAAGGAGATTTTTTATTCTCCTCTTATGTGCACGGAATTGTACGAAGGATGTTTGTATGCAGGTTGTCAAAGAACAAAAAAACCTCTGGGCAGAGGCAGATTTTGCGTATCTTGTCGCTAATGACAAGAAGCGGCCTCTTATAGGCTAGAATCCGGGGAAAGGCAAGAAAATAAGAATAAGAATTAAGAATTAGGAATTATGAATTAAGAATCAAGTATTACGTATTACGTATAAAGTATTACGTATTGCCTGCCGGTAGGCAGGTATAGTGTATTTAGTATATCTTATCTAATATTTTGTATCTTTGTCATTCCGACCGATCCCGATGGATATCGGGAGAGTGGAGGAATCTTCCACCCTACGGAGTATCTATATAACGGTTGGTGAAAGATCCATTCGACACGCTCCTGGAGCGGCTCAGGATGACGAATAAAAAAACCTTCAGAAGACTGCTCTTTCTTTCTCCTATTTCTTTGAGCAGACAAAGAAATAGGTATAGGTTGGACACGCAAAGAAAGAGAGAACTAATAAGCAAAGAAAGAGAAAATATGCAAAGAAGTAGTATAAGGAGAATAATTGCTGAATCGATAGTTAATAATCCCAAACTGATTTGTGTTGTGCTAAACGTATTAGTCGTTTTCTCTCTGCTGGTTTAAGACCCTTACAATTGTTAAGAAATTTTGGAAGTCTTTGTCTTTCTTCTTCGGGTAATCCTTCAATAATTTGTTTAAGAAGTTTTTTATCTATCTCTCCTCTCGTAACTTTATAACCTGCAGGGGTTGTTCCTTCATTCCTGTCCATCGTATCAAAAAACGTACCTCCTCTAATTCGGCTTTGTACAGTCCAATCTCCATTCGGGAGAACATCAATGTCTGCTTCTAAAACCGAACGATAATGATCTGGATGCTTCGGATCATCCCGGAAACATATTTGCACTTCATGCTGTTCGTGGGAACGCATAATTGTTCTTGCTAGCAGACTTCCTGTAGGTCTCAACAACTCTTGAAGTCCGGAAATTATTTCATTCATAAGTAGCAATTGTATTTGATTCAACCAATCTTATTACTTCACGAGGTTGTTCCAATCGTAAGCGAATTTCTCAATTCCGATATCCGTCAAATCATGCTGAATATCGTAGGATGTCCACGGTTTATTCAACGCCAAGTTCTTATAAGGAATCGGCTTCAGTTTACCCGGGTCATAGACCCAATTTTTCTCAGGAAGTTCAAATTTCTTTCCCGCCCATTCGTTAAAAATCTTAAACGGAATCGTAATGATGTCGCATTTGAGAGCGAGCGAATAAAGAAAATGATTATACGTCCGCACACTTGCGGAAACCACTTTCATGTGCCCATCACCCTTCCGGTACATTTTTAGAATATTGGCAATCAGTTGCATTCCGTCTTCTCCCCTATCATCCAACCGGCCGACAAACGGAGATACGAAACACGGCTCCTTCGTACCCCGGGTCGCCGCATACACCGCCGCCGCTTGGGACTGGGAGAAACACAGCGTCATATTGACACGGACACCCTCTTTTACGAGTCTCTCGGCCGCAGTCAATCCGGCTTTCGTGGTGGGAAGTTTGATCCAGGCATTCGGAATCCACGTAAACATTTGTTTCGCTTGAACGTACATGGCATCCGCAGTCGTATTTTTATCCGCATACGTTTCTATCGAGACCGACCACTCTACGATGGGAGAAATTTCAGAAACGACTGAACGATACATCCCATAGGCTTCCTGTTCCGTATACTTCTCGCCTTTTGACAATCTTGCGCGAACGTCAGGATTACGGGAAATCAGCGTAGGATTGGTCGTCTGTCCGTCAATGGAGCCGAGCAGTTTCTTGGCTTCGCGGGTCTCTGCGGGATCTCCGCCGTCAATAAAAATCTTACTTGGTAGTGTAATCATATGGGAATTATTATATACCTGTCTTATCCTCGTTTACAACTCAGAAATCATGCCGTTACGAAAAGTCTAATGACGAAGGAATGTTTATTTGTCATTACGAGTCCTTCGGCTTCGCTCAGGATAAACAAATCGAAGACGAAGGGACGTCAAATGTCCCAGGCAATCTCTATAATGCTTCTTTGTATAATCTCTCTTTTTTTCTTCTTCTCCATATTATTTATTCTCTCTTTCTTTACTTGTCTAAAGAAAGAGAGGAAAGAAACGACGCCCCACTGGAGATCTCCTTGTTTTTCTATACGTCAGATCATCCGGTGGACCCTCTCTAATCCCGGTGCTTGTAACGGGATAGAGTCTCCACACGGTGATCATTCCGTAAGAAAAACTACGGACATCTCCAAAGGGGAAGAAGAACTCATTAAGAGAACGTATTAAAAACCTTCAACGACGTAAAGATAAGACACGTGACACATAATAAAAGGAATTGTTCTTTGTTATTTGTTACTTGTTATTTGTTCTTTGTTAAATGTTATCTGTGAGAAAAAGAAAGGCACGGCGAAAGATAATGTAAGAAATATATTTCGCCGTGCCCGGCGACGATGGACGGAAAAAGGAGAGGAAATGCCATTGTCAACGATAACGGCCTAGTTTGTGAACAGCTTCTGTATTTCGCCAACTCTAGCCTCAATGGATATCCTCACAGCAGGCAAAACCAACGTCATCCATGATGTATCGCCTTGTGCTACATAGGCTGCTTTGTCGGTAGTTAGATAAAATATCGCGAGCCCAATTTTTTTTGCCGCGGCGATTTCTGCCGGCGAAGTAAGTTGAATACGACGTAACGTTTTACCCCTACCCCTAATCTGAACAATATTAGCCATGAGATTTATCTCCTTGAGTCCTACAGACTCATTTCGAACGGCCTGATGGGCGAGAACTTTATGGATGCGCGGCCTTAACAAGTTCCGCAGCTTTTCGCTCAATACGGTCTTTTAATGGTTTGAGCGCATCCTCAGTTTCTGCAGTTCCCCCGGAAGTTGAAGCCACGAAAGCTCGATCATAACCATAGAAACGTCCTAATCTAAGTGATTCCGCTGCACGTTCTTCAGCAACTCCGTTAAGCTGAAGACGATAAAACTGTTCTGTGTCAACCATAACAATACTAGCCATCGAATTTACCTCCTTGAACTACATTTAGAACCAAGTGAAGAAAGCTACGACTTCTTCTTCATTTTAGCCCTGTTCCTATCGTCAAGCTCCTTATACATCGCAGCTTTAAGTATTATGCGCTTCCTCCAATCTTCCAAATCTGACAGAGTCATTGGTTTTTTGGGATCCTGATGCAGAAAGAATTTATCTGATTTATTAACTACGTGAAGTGCAGCTGACAGATTAATTACCCTGCATTCGTATTCATTCTCGAGTTGAATAGTAGTTATGCCATCTATTGTAACAATAGTAGCCATCGGTTAAATCTCCTTGAGTTTACGCGAATGACAATTAGTACCAAATCGAATATTCGAAAATGATTTTTCCTTCTTTTTTCCTCCATGTCAAAGATCATCCAGGTCCTTCGTACCCTCATCGATGCAGTTCATCAATGTAAGAATCTGAACAAATATGGATTGTACTATTAGCAGGCTCTGAGAGCAACAATTCCCGTAACTGACCAAACGTATGAATTTCCCAAGGACTCCAACTGATTTCAGCGCTTTTCATTGACTTTGGTCTATATTATCGCTATCATCACCAGTTGATAACCGGAAATTCCGGCTTTTTGCGCTGAATATTTCCCGTTATCAGGCTCTTTGACATCGTGCAGAAAAAACGGAGGCATCGACAGGGATATTCCCCCTATCTCTATCCATGCCTCCGGGCAGAGTCGTTCGTAACCAGATTCACTTTTGTGTGTATTAGGAGGAGGTATGTCATTTGACCAACTACTAAATCCGGATTCTGTTGTCCTGACCGTCCTTGTCGTTGCTGGAATCAGCAGCGTAATCATCGGCATCGTTATCGCATGCCTATGGGGATGGGTGTGGGTCGATCAGAAAAAAGCGTTTGAGGCAACGACAGTGGATGGAAT
>Ga0172379_10004460_pt1 | contig 20669 bp, 24 predicted proteins | sample GrowelOW334metaG_FD_119756 | JGI IMG/M metagenome (GOLD analysis project Ga0172379, IMG submission 119756) | Groundwater microbial communities from an aquifer near a municipal landfill in Southern Ontario, Canada - Groundwater well OW334 metaG | ecosystem: Environmental > Aquatic > Deep...
ACGCCACTACGCAGTCACTGCAGCCTACGCATTTCCGGGTGTCCAGCGCCATTGCATATCTCATACTTTAGCCTTTTTTGGTTCTGTTTTAAGAAAGGTGACAAAATTTCCGCGCATGCCGGTTCCACCCATCACAGGATCAGTTATTACCCTGGTTATTAATTCAGTATCATTTACGCCACGTCCGAAGGCATAGGTCAGCGGTTTGTGGTGATGGCCGAAACCGTGAACAATGTAGACCGAATCCCACCGGATACGTTCAGTGATACGAACCTTTACGGAAAAATTGGAAATGACGCCATCCTGATTTTTCAACCAGACATGTTGATTTTTTCTTAATCCCCACAATTCAGCAACCTGAGGATTCACCCACACCGAATTTTCGGGCATCAAAGCCACCAAATTCCTGTTGTTGGCCGTCCGGCTGAAAGTATGCATCGGAGCACGTCCGTAAATGAGCCGGTAATAACCCTCCTCCGGTTGGGGATGCGGTTTGTAAACCGGCATGGCGTCAAAGCCTCCATCCTGCAACTCTTTGGAATTCAGCTGGATCTTTCCCGATGCGGTTTTGAAAATATAATCTGTTCCCGGTTCAATGTAAACAGGTGTCTTTCGTGGTAATTTTTTCAGACCAATGGTCTCCATCTCTTTGAGTGAAGAGCCCACCTGCTTCAGTTGCCAGTCCAGTACCTCTTTAAAATCTTTGTAGTTGTAGTAGGCTCCAAGTCCCAACCTTTCTCCGATCTGTTTGGAGATCCACCAGGCCGGTTTTGTATCGTAAAGTGGTTCAACGGCAGGCATCCTAAGCGCAAGTGTAGGTTCCCTGTGCGGGGTAGCACGTATATCATCGTGACGTTCGAGGTAGGTGCATTCCGGTAATACGACATCGGCATAACCTGTGATCTCCATCGGCATCGTATCCACGACAACCAGCAGATCTAGCGCCTGCATGGCCTGCATCAACTGTTTCTGTAAAGGAACCGAAACGATCAGGTTGGTGCCCGAAACAATCCAGCCCCTGATCACATGTTCATTACCGGGAGCCGGAATGGAAGCTTCAATGATGGTATTGGTAACCGCCTCTTTGGCAAACTGATATCTGCCATTCAGGGTTTGTTGCCACGACCATGCCGGTTTTGGATACTCCGGACGCGGAAAATCCGGTATTTTTATACCCTCTTTGAAGAAGATACCTCCCCTGTTTCCCCATGATCCCAACAGGGCGTTCAAAATGGCAATGGCACGTGAACGCTGAACATCGTCTCCATACCAGGTGGTGTGCCTGCCGGGGTGTATGATGGTGGATGGAGCAGCATTGGCCATCTCACGGGCAGTCTGTCTGATCATCTCCGGTTTGATAGTGGTGATCCCATAAGCCCATTCAGGGGTGAAATTCTTCACATGTTCCCTGAGTTCATTGAAGCCCTCTGCATATTTGGCTACATACTCCTTGTTGTATAGATCGTCATAGATGAGCACATGAATCCAGGCGAGTAAAAGCGCCAGGTCGGTGGATGGTTTGATGGGCAACCAAAATTTTGATTTGCTTGCGGCTGTCGACAAACGCGGATCTACCGTGATGATGACTGCACCCTTGTCGATCGCTTCCGACATCTCCTGCACCTGTCCGTTGTGCATATTCTCACCGATATGGGATCCTATCAACACCAGGCATCGGGTGTCGCGGATATCTGTAACCTCCGGACTGCTTACCGATTCGCCGAAGGTGAGCTCGAAGCCTGTATCCCGCGGACCGCGGCATTGCGCAAAGGAGGGGGCCGCCACATTGTTGGAGCCAAACGCATTGAGCAAATGGGTAAAATATTTGCCCGAACTTCCATGGTTGAACAAGGCCATGCTTTCAGGGCCATGCTTTTGGGCGATTTCTTTCATTTTTGTAGCGATGAAATCGAGCGCCTCTTCCCAACTGGCTTCCCGGTAGGTCTGTTCTCCGTTTTTTGTGACACGGATCAGTGGCCGTTTCAAACGATCAGGATCTGAGAACATGCCAACACCGCCTGTCCCTCTCGGACAGAGACGGCCGTTGCATTGGGGATCATCAGCATGACCCGTAATTTTCTGAATTTTATTGTCCGGGGTTACATGAGCCCATCCGGAACATTTCCAAAAGCAAACCTCACAATAGGTGGGAACTCTCCTCAAACCAGACCCGATGGGTTTGGCTGAAGAAGCGCCGATAACCCAATTGGCCGCACTGCCTGTCAGTGCCGAAGCACCCAAACCCAATGAACCAATTTTAATAAAATCTCTCCTCGTATGCATGCTGCTGATATTTAGCGTTTCCCGGGATATTTATGAAATTGAAAATGGTAATTCAAATACATTTTCATGGCAAATGTAAACGTTTGGAATAGAATGGGCAAATCATCAAATACTTTTAAATTTTTGTAAAATATCACATAATCAGATGGATATGTAAATTTAATTTAGACGTAATAAGCATTCGTGTCGTAATATATTGATATATAATGCGATGATTTATATTTCACATCTATGTAGATATTTGAATATAATATATTAAATAATTGATAATCAGTGTTATGTGCGTTTAGTTTATGTTGTCATGTAAAAACATGATGTCGGACATAAAAAAACATGATACAAAGCAGTTTTTTGCGAAAATCGGTGGTTCACTGCTGAATAAAAATGTCGTAGTTTTGAATTGGTTTTCAAGTTTTGACACAGAGAGTAATTTGCGAAACAATTGAGAGTTGGGTCTTCCTTGAGATTTTTGCTTCTGCATAAACTTTTTGAGAAAATACCCGGAGTCCATCAAGTTTAAAAATCGCCTGCGATTTTTCCCTCTGTGAACTCTTCTTTCTTCAATTAAATGTCGAAAAATGAGGAAATGATCCTTCATTAACATTTATAGATCAAAGGTCACTATTCACTCTGTGTAATTTTATTTCAAAGAATGCAGAATCATAAAGACCAATCCCGCAGACTATTTATCAAACTGGCGGCGAGCCTTGGTACCGGCTTATTTGCCTTGACGTGGTATCGTCTGAGCGAGATCCAGGCTGGTAAAGAAAGTCAGGGAGAATTCAGGCACAGTGCCGATATTCCACTGGGGGTGAGCTATTTTGGGAAATACTACCTCATTCGCGATGAAAAGTCCGTCCGGGCTTTTTCCACCACCTGCACCCATGCCGGGTGCAGGATCGGAAAGGGAAGCGGAACAGTTCTTAAGTGCGGATGCCATGGATCACAGTTCGATGCCCCAACCGGAGAAGTTTTGAGAGGTCCGGCAACCAAACCTTTGCAACAACTGGACTGCGAGTTTGATTCAAAATCGAATCAATGGATCGTAAGGTATAATCTATCTCGTGATAAGCGAGTATAAAATATTACACAGAGAGTAGAATTTTCTTTTTTTATGGATTAAGTTTGGATTGGAATTTGTGCTCTATCGTAAATTTTGAGATATAACACCAAGTCCGCCGAGTTTAAAAATCGCTTGCGATTTTTATCTCTGTGACCTAGTTCTTTCCTCCTTAAAATTATAATAGGTGAGTAGAAGAAAAGGATTAGAAAAATTTTAATAAGAATATACAATTCACTCTGTGATTATTTTTTAGCATGAAGAAGCAGCTTGATAAACTAACCAGGTTTGCGCAATTCGACACCGCCGGTTGGATCGCTGTCTCCTCGCTGTTGCTCTGCGCCCTCAGCGGAGCCCTGCTGGCTATTCCCTATGATTTTACCAAACCATACCAGTCGGTTTTCGAAATGTTGCTGGTGAATCCTGCCGGCTCTTTTGTCCGGAACTTTCATTACTGGAGCGCCCAGCTGTTTTTTATTTTCGCGCTGCTCCATGTTTACGACCACCTTAGCAAATCGACGGAGACCAATATCAAAAGCCGCCGTACCTGGATGATCCTGACTTTGGTACTGGTGGTTCTCGGCTACGAAATGATCTCCGGATTTATTCTGAAGGCGGATGCCGCCGGACTTCAGGCCAGACGCATTGTCGCGTCGTTGCTCGAATCAATACCTTTTGTTGGAAGAATGGTCGGATCGGCATTTACAGGAAGCGAGGAGCATTGGTCGATCGTTTATGTACAGCACATTGCCACGGGTACCATCTTCCTGTTTCTTGCCATATTCAGTCATGTCAGGGCGATCTGGCCAAGATTGAGGAGCCTTGTCATCACATTGTCAATAATATTTGTCATTAGTCTGCTGTTTCGGGCGCCGCTCGGACTCGCGGAGAGCAGTGAACTCAAAGGCCCCTGGTTCTTTGTTGGTTTCCAGGAGTTACTCCACCAGACCAGCCATCCGGGTTACCTGATTTGGCTCATGCTCTCGCTTCTCCTGCTCTTTTTTCTCCTTCCATGGATCAAAGTCAGCTACAGAAAATTGGCCAAACGGCTGTTTATGGCGTTCTCCGTATTTTACTTTCTTATTACCATGATGGTGCTGCTTTTCCGGGGAGAAAACTGGCAGTGGCGCGGATTGAAGGATTTTTCCCTGGCGGGTGAAAAACTCCTGATTCTTGATCCGGTAAATTTGTTTGGCGAGTCCAATCAAACTGTCATTCCTGAAAATCAAAAACCGGAGGGTTGCCTGTTGTGCCACGGTGCCATGACCGGCCTGTCCGAATCCCATAATCCTGCCACCATTGGCTGTTTCGCTTGTCACAAGGGAGATCCGTTTACGGGGGATAAAAAAGTGGCCCATGCCAATATGGTGAAAGTCCCGGGCGACTTTTCGAATGTCAGGCAAACTTGCGGCACGCAGGGTTGTCACAGCGAGATCGCCGACCGGATGCTGAATTCGCTGATGACCACCCAAAGCGGGATCATCGCGGTAGATAAATTTGTTTTTGGTGAATCTGCTTCGCTGAACGACACGTTTCACGTCAAAAATCTTGCGCACTCCGCTTCAGACACCCACCTGCGAAACCTTTGCGCGGGGTGCCACCTTGGCAGCGAGAAGGGCAAAACCGGCAATCCCGCCTGGCTTGAGCGGGGCGGAGGATGCAACGCTTGCCACCTGCACTACAGCGATCAGGCGACAGCCACCATGAACCGGCTGCAATCGAAAGAGACAAGCAAGGTCCAGGAGGTACACCCTGCCATTGACCTGCAGGTTTCGAACGATCGCTGCAAGAGTTGCCACAGCCGTTCGGGAAGGATTTCGCTCAATTACGAAGGTTGGAACGAGACCGAACTCAAGGCCACTGATATCCGGGTATCCGATAGCATAAAGGTATTGCCGGATGATCGTGTGGTCAGATTTGTTCAGGCCGACATTCACCACAAAAAGGGGATGGCCTGTATCGATTGCCACACTTCGTACGAAATCATGGGCGATGGCAAGGGCAGGGCCCACAAGGAGGAGGCAGTCAATGTTCAATGTGTCGATTGTCATCCGGTGGGCAAACCAAAATCGGCAGTTCTTGGAACCCTTCCCGACAGGGATTCACAAATGATTGCCTGGCTCCGGAAATACAACCCCAAAAGCCGGGTTGTTGTTACAGCCAAAGGGAATACAGCGCTGCTGAATACTACCGTGGATTCCCTGGGCAATATCCTGTTGACAGACAAACTGAAAGGATTGCAACGCCTCTCTAAGCCCGCTTTACCGGTTTGCAGCAGGGGCGAAGGTCACAAACGGCTGAGTTGCGGGTCGTGCCACAGCGCCTGGGTACCTCAGTGTATCGGTTGCCACAACAGCTACGAAAAGAGTACTGCGGGATTTGATCTGCTGACAGGCAAACCAACAACCGGCAGTTGGGTCGAATTTGCCGGAAAGACGCTTGCAGAGCCCCCGGTTCTTGGCGTCAGCGAAAAATCCGAGAGCCGGATCGTCACAACCATGCCAGGAATGATCATGACCATCGATCGCGAATCGTTCGCCAAAGTAGGGGGAAACAGCTTTCACCGGTTGTACGCTCCTGCCTCCGCGCACACCACGCAGCGTGAAGGCCGAAGCTGTAAATCGTGCCACAACGATCCGCTGGCCATCGGCTTTGGAAGAGGTAAATTGGATTTTGAAGCCGGCAAATGGAAATTTGAACCCCGGTTCGAACCCAACAAGATGGATGGCCTGCCGGAAGATGCCTGGACCGGTTTCCTGCAAGAGGCCAAACAGCCAAATTCCACACGTTCTGATCTGAGACCTTTCACTGTAAAAGAGCAGAAGAGAATTCTCCAGGTAGGAAGCTGCCTGACCTGTCACGATGAAAAGTCAAAAGTGATGGCGCAGGCATTGGAAAACTTTGAACTGACAAAGTCAAAACGCAGCACTAAATGCGAATCAATGCCATAAAAATCGCCTGCGATTTTTCCCTCTGTGACCCTCCTTCTTCCTCCAACCCAAGTCTAAAAATAGGTTCCATGTTCCTATATATTAAATCATCCAAAATGAAAGACAACTTCCTCTGTGTAATTTTTTTCTGATCAAAGCATGCCGGAAGCGAAAAGATCGTTGGAAATGAGTATTTTTATCCTTTACAGATTTCCTGAATCGTATGGATCAAAATATTGAAACAAAGAGTTTAAGCCACTGCTCAGCATTCGAATTCGAAAAAAGCTGGTATGAATTGCTGACAGAATCTGAGAAGTCGCTGATCGATGAAAACTCGGTCAGCATAGGTTTCAAAAAAGGAGAGACGGTCTGCAAGCTAGGCGCCTTTGCTTCGCACATCTACTTTTTGGAAGAGGGTCTGGTGAAAGTCTATCTGGAGGAGAAGAACAACAACCTGATCCTAATGCTCTCCACCAAAAACAATCTGCTTGGATTGGTTGCCGTTTACGACGGGAACAACAAGATACCCTATTCCATCTCAACCTATACGGATTCAAGGTTGAGGATGATTGATATTCAGGTTTTCAGGCAATTGTTGAAAAAGAATTCAATTTTCGCATACCACATCATCAACCTTCTCAACGAGAGTACTGCCCAAATCTATGGCCGCTTCTTTTCGCTGACGCAGAAGCAACTGCATGGCCGGCTGGCCGATATACTGCTCTGTTTGTCGAACCGGATCTTCAAAAGCAGGTCATTTGATCTGCCCCTCTCCAGGGCCGATTTGGGAGACCTGACGGGCATGTCGACCGAAAGCGTTATCCGTATGATGAACGAGTTCAAGAAGGATGGGCTAATCGATATGGAATGCAAGAAGATTGAGTTGCTGGATGTCGCAAGGTTGGAGCGGATCAGCGAATTCGGATAAGCTCAAAAGTTCACGCAAAGGACGCAAAGTAGGACGCAGAGAACGCAAAGAAAATCACCGAGGGATTTAGAAGCCGTTTAAAATTATTACACAGAGAAATTATTACTCCTGAATGAAACTAAAAATGGCTTTGAAATTGTTGCCTGATCAACGAAACACTTGAGGAATCCCCGAGTGCACAGAGAGAAAAATCGCTTGCGATTTTTAAACTCAGTGAACTCTCTTTTTTCTCTGAATTTTATTCAAAGGCAAAGATTTCTATACACATTAAATTTTCGATTATTTGATAATTATTCTCTGTGTTAAAAATTTAAACAGTCTTTTAGTTTCTCAAATTTTTCACGTATTCTTCCACGATGGGTCTTGCCTCTTCCAGGTCAAGGTCGGAGATCATCACCCTGACAGAACCCTCCTCGCCCGGGAGGTTCCAGCCGGGATTGTAGGTTGCCCTGGCATGTTCAAGAACAAAGGCTTCTATACCCGCATCCTCCAGCAAAGTTTTGACCATCCCTGCTTGCCAGGCGGTGCCGGTAAAGACAACGATGGGATTGATTTTCGATTCAGATTTCATAACTGGAATATAAGATTTTAATAAACAAAATTTGCTTGAATCCCTAAAATTTTGCCATCAACCGTTTTCTCAATAGAATGAGGGAAGGAGCGATTGATTGAATAGGTTCTGAAATATATTCCATTGTGAATGATTAGTCTTATAAAGGTATATTTTATGCTGATATTCGACGCCAGCAGGGGAACTATTCACCGCAAAAATGCGGAGAATAGGTGAAATATTTACCGCAAATATATTGTTATAAATCCGTGCCATCACCGGATTTCGTTCAACAGGGCCTCATGTTGTATCTCAATTGAACCCTAAATTATTACGCTTTGTTAACAAGTTCCTTATACGGGCTATCATTGAGTATTTCAATTGCTCTTGGATAGTCATTTTTATTTATTTGGATATCTATGCCTTCTGGAGGATTTAATCCAATATATGCACTTAGATAAGATGAGGCAGGATTGTCTGAAACTAACATTGTATAGATTTCAAATTCTTCCAAAATGCGCTGTATATCCTCTGCGATTACCCTATCTTCTGTTGATACCAAAAGTCTTAAATCGTTTTTTTCCATAGATCCTTTTTTAATCCTGATCAATGATTTGCTAATACGCTGTATATTACATATTTATAAAACCACTTTTGCTGGCGAGGATTTGCGGGATTTCCCATATAAACTTCCTCCTAAGAGTCGCATTTCAAATCACTATTTCCATGTCAACGCAGCACTGAAAACCAGACTTGCCGGGTAGCTTGCAGCGAGCGGTTGTTATTTAAAATATCCACGTGCTTTTAAAATGCCACTTTTATTTAAATTGAAAATATCTTCTACAGGTATGCCATAAACTGCTTCAGCTTTTGCACCAGCAATTCTAAAATAGGGTTCGGGAAAGTATTTTTTAATATATTCTAATTTATATTCACTCAGATCCATGATCACAACCGGTTCAAAATCCATTTTCTTGAGAAATGCAATGTTGTTTATTTGAATTACAGAATTGCTATCAATCGGAAAATACAGTCCAGCCCATTTATTGTCTTTCGTTTTATACACTGCAGAGTAAAGGTATTTAGAATGATAAAAATTACCGTTAACTTTTATGACATACAATAAAACTGTCTTGAAATTTGAAAATGGAGGAATTCCATAATGATCGTATGCAACAAAATCAATTGTATCTAATTTTAGATTTCCATAAACCTTTTCAATTACTTTATACTTTGCTTTAAATCCCTGATCCATTGGGATAAGGCCATTATTTATTTCAAGCTGGAATTCTTTGATGTCAATTTTTTCACCTACAAAAACATAAAGATCCGAATTTGATTTTTGGGCAATCAAATTTGCAGTTACAAAGATCAAAATTGATAAAGTAATTACTCTCATCATGAAATTTATCTAAAATAACCGCTAATTCCTTCTATCCGCAACAAACCTTCCCTTTCACATTGTATTTTGGATGTACACTCGAATTTTTGTTACGGTTGACAGGCATGATAAATTTACATAATTGTTTTTAATATGAATGAAGTTTATGCGGATTTATTTTTGTAACCCGCAGACCGTTACGTAGGTGCATATTTCTTTGGGCTTTTAACCGGAAGTATTGGGCTCAAATGCATCGCATGGGGGGAGCAAAAGGCTTACGATGCGGAGAAGAGTCGCCCGGCTGGGCGGCTCTTCTCGCCTCAGATAGCAATTCAAAGAAAGAAATTTTCAGCTCGCCTCCATTTGCCCTTCCGGTGAAGAAATTTTCAGCTTGCCTCCAGCACAACCGTTTTTGCCAATCTGTCCCAGGCAACCCGGTTCAACTGGTTTCCAAGGAACCACAAGAATCCGAAGGCGAGGCAACTGGGCAACCTGACCACTTCGCGGAGAAGAATGGAGAAGAAGCCGGCTTTTTGGTCGGTCATGCTTACGACTTGCAGGTTCAAAGCGATTTTGCCAATGGTTTTGCCCAGAAAATAGGTCAGCAATACAAAATAAAGCAGGTAGATCACCAGGAAATACCAGAGATAGCTAAGGTCAAAATCCCCGGGGGAGAGATTTTTGTAGAGGGCAAAGATCAGGACAAACAACAGGAGCAGGATATTGACGTCGATGGCAAATGCGATAAACCTTTTCCAGATGCTTGCCACGATGATCTCTTCGCCCGATGGGCCCGTCGCCCTGATCCTTTTGTCTTCAATTTTGGTATTTTGCCGGATAAATGTATTGAAAAGATAGACCAGCAAGGGGATCAGAATGGTGGAGAGGATCCATTGCCAGTAACTCTTGACAAACTGTCCGATCGTAAAGGGTAAATTGGCTTTGGCCGTGATCTCGAAGGATTTTCCGGGGATATACCTTGTCAGGGTGGGGTTGGTTGGATCAACATTGGCAAGTCCGATGACGATTCTTAATCTTTTTGTTCCTGCCGTCTGCGCCACAACTTTCCAGGTCCACAGGGTAAAGGATTCATCTTCCAGCGCCTGTTCTTCAGGTTCAATGGCATCGATAAGCAGATCATTTTCCATGGCAACCAGTTTGACTTTCACCCTGTTGGTCAATTCGAGGGAGTCAATTTTAATGGCGCCTGCGCCCTGGAAGTCTTTTGTCAGGTTGTAAGTTTTGTTTCTGGACAACCGGGCTTCGATGATGGCGGGTTTGCCAACGACCAGGTAATCGGGATTGTTGTAGGCAATCTGACCGATTACCTTCATGGATAGGGATTTTTCCATGTCAGTTAGGGCCTTTTCCATTTCGGGCATGGCTTTTTCGGCCTTTGGTGCGGCCCCGTCACGCGTATCTCCGATAGGATAGCTGAGTTCCTTCATTCCGCTTTGGGACGAAGATCCGCACCCAGCAAGAAGAAATAGCAAAAGAAGAAACTGTAAAATTGGCAGGTTAATGATTTTTTTTAGCATGATCCGATTAGTTAAATGGTATCAAACTTGTTACAATTCGCTAAAAACAAACAATTGGACCCTGGTTTGGGTAGGAGGGAGGTGTCTGTTAAGGGTGCAGACAGGATAAAATTAAATATTTTATTTGATCTTTATTCGCAGCTCCATCAGTTTGATCACGTTTTCGACATCGGTTTGGTTATTTACGACGATACTGATGCCGCTGCCGATTTTGGTCTTTTTGGCGTTTCTAAACTCTTCTTTGAGATGCTCCGGGAGGTCGCTCGACAGGATAATCGGCTCTGCCTTCGCACCAAACCAGAATCCGACCCGAAAGGTGTTCTCCAAAACGCCAATCCAGCAGATGGTTTTGGTTTTTTTGAGGTACCTGAAGAGCCAGCATTTGCCGTCGTTGTAGAATCTCCATGCTTCGGAGATGTCAGTGTGGTGCTGGTAAAGATGATTGGAGAGCATCAGCCACAGCTTCTGTTTCTCTCCAATTCTTTCAAACAAAGATTCATTGGTGGGGACAACATTCGGATCAGTCAGTACAATTGGTTCCATGGTTAATGTTTATTATGGATTTTTTATAGTTTAAAATATTACACAGAGTTTCACAGAGGAACCACAGAGTTACACAGAGATGAAAAATAAAAAACGCTTTATATTTGTCTGACTCTCAACGGATTGCTTCGTCGTACCTCCTACCAATGACAGATTTTGTAATATTCTGAAAATCAAATAAATACAAAATGTATTTAACAGCTTCATTATGCAAATATTTTCTGTCATCTTCACATTGTGCCCAAAAAAATTGGGTGGTGACTCGCAATGACGGTATGCTGTTGATTATGTGAGGGTGGAGAGAAGGAGGCGGGCGGTGATTCTAGTATTACCGAAAACTGATGCCCCGCCTCCTTCTCTCCACCCTCACCTCCAAAAAATGATTCCGTCATTGCGACCGCGAGGCACGAGCGGAAAGCAATCTGTTGAGAGTCGCATAAATTTTTCTTAACTTAATGATATAGTTTTGACGGGACAAAAAACAAGTTCTAAACAGTCTCTAGCTTTTCATCAGCTTTATTAATCTAAAATTTCCTTTCCAGTCGGCCGGTTCATCCGATAGGAGGGTCAAGCCGCTGTGCGCGATGATGGTTTCGGCACTGCGCGAAAGATTTGTTACGAAGAAATTGGAGAAGATGTTGACAAAACTGCGGCGGAGCGAAACTTTCTTCCCTTTGGGAACAAATTTGTCATAAATGACCACGGTCCCACCCGGTTTCAGTACCCTGGATGCCTCGCTGATGCAGGCCATCGGGTCGGGAATGACGGCCAGAATAAGGTGCAGTATGATCTTGTCGAATGTTCGGTCTTCAAATGTCAATGCCATACCATCCATGACCATCGCCTGAACATTTCGTTTCAAAAGCAGGTTCCGTTTCTTGATCCGTTCCACCATGGAGGGAGTCAGATCGGTGGCGGTTATCTCGCAATTTCCCGGTAGGAATTCAAGATCCAGTCCGGTACCAGCGCCAACGATCAGCACCTTGTCACCGGATTTCACCTCCAGCGATTCGATCGATCGCTTTCTCGATTGTTCGAAAATCCGGGCTACCAAATCATAACCGGGAGTGTAGAGGGTGTAGCGGATCCTGTTCCAGGCGTTGGTGTTAATCTTCATCCAGTTTTTCATGATCGTCCCCACCCAAACTGAAGTACTGATTCTCTTCATCTTCACTGACGGCAGGCGTCTCCTCGTCTTCTTCAGAACCGGGCACATCCAGGTCACTGCCGGAAACATCTTCATCAAAATCCTTTTCGTTCATTTTACCAGGTTTCTCATAGGGGACCTTCCTCCTGGTGGGGTCTTCGGGATTCAGCTCCTCTTTTTTGTCCTTGTTGAAGATGTCCTCGTCGGGTGGATACAAGGGATAAGCAGGAAAAGAACCATCTTTATTTTTTCTGGTTGCCTGATTCTGAACCTCTTTTTCACTTTGGGGACCGGCAGACATTCCGCATTTCTTGATTAATTTCGCCATTTGGGTTTGATTCTAGTGATAAAATGGGTTTCCTTGCATCAAATCGTGTTGCTCAAATTTACAAATAATTCGTCATTCTTACCAGTTGAAGGTAAATAAGAATGACATTATCTTGATTTTTATGTCGCGTTACAACATCACTTGTAACTTACTGAATGATTTAACCCCGAAATTTTTCAGTGATTAATCTGTGCCATTTGTGTAATCTGTGGTAAAGCAAAGGCTATTTGAGTCAATTTGTGCTATTTGTGGTTAAGCAAGGGCTATTTGTGTCAATTTGTGTTATTTGTGGTCAGGGGAGTGGTTTAGTTTGCAGTACCTGTATTCATCGCCAATCTTCACGTTTTTAATAATTGATTTTTCGAAGACCCCTTCCAGTTTGAATCCGGATTTCTCAAGTACTCTCCGCGATGCGGCATTAAACTCAAATACCCCAGAATAGAGCCTGGCCAGCCGGACTTGATCCGGGTCGCTAAAACCTCTTAATCGGATGGGCCCGGCCGTAAGCTCTGCCATAGGTGACTTTATTTTCGGCTATGCAATTACCTTTGCCTGCGTTCGTTTTCGCGTTTTACCTCTTTGTTTTCCCTGATTTTTACATCATCAGCCCTCTTCATGTTTCTTTGGACCCTCACTGGTCGTCCAACTTCCTTGCCGTAATACTTTACTGGTTGGGACGAACGGGAAGGTTCGACCCTTCTATCCGGGAAATTACGCCTGACACTGTTTTCTTCCCTGTTTTCGAAGCGGTTGTTATCTTCCCTCCGTTCTTCGCGGCGTTCGAATGAGTTGTTCTCCCTGTCTGAACGGCGGTTATAGACCACATTACGCTCGTTTTCGTTGAATCCGCGCAAAGGACGGTTGCGATCGCGGTAGCGGTCCCTGTACACTGTACGGTAATAATAGCGCGGGTAATGGGAAACATAATAGTTGAAGTGCCTCCATGGTTCATAAACACGGGCATTCAACGCGACAATGAAACAATTGTCAAGATCGAACCATCTGTAAACTGGTGGCAACGACCTGCCAAACATCCACTCCCCATCCTCCATATAGATGAATTCCCGGTTCATGACATCGTAATAACACTCTATATCAGGAAAGTAATAATAGCGTACAAGATTAGCGTTGTCGTAATAAGGGGCCCATGATGGCAAATTTAAATTTACGCTTACTGCTACCCTTTGTGCAACAGTTGGCGTAGTGCAACCCGAAAGAAAGAGGATCAAAAGAAGAGCAAGGCCCCACATGTTTGTCTTTCCCATAGGGAGTATTTCGCGAACATTACCTTTGGTTTGATTCATAAAAGTTTCCATTGTTTTTTTGTTTTAAGTTCACATTGCTTTCTAATCCAGGGTTCTACCTGATAGCTCAGCGTTTATTTATTCAAATCTATTGAATGCAAATGATACTTGTTGCCGGTCAACCGTTAAAAAAGTAAAACCCTTTTTAAGAAAAGTAAAAATGCTATTACAAATATCTTACGCGAAATTTTGTTGTACAAAAACAATCAGTGAAATAGAACTTTTCTATGACCAATTGTCCATTTCCCATTGTGAACCTCGAATTACTTATTCGGTGAATCCTCTCTGCTTCATTCTTTCGGCATTTGTAAACAAAGCCATTCCCTTCTTCATTTTCCTGAAATTACTCTTTGTCTGTGTAATAACGTACCAAGGGCCTGTTTTTTGATCTCCTGTCTGCTATTTCAAAACCCGCCCGTTCGAAGGATTTGTACAATCCAATCCACGCAAAGGAGTCGGGAAGCGTCTCTTTGGTGGGAATGGTCGGATAGGCTTCAATGATTTTGATACCTTTCGCTTTGGCATAACTGATTACGGCCTTCAGCAATTCAACAGTAACGCCTTGTCGCCTAAACTCTTTGGCTATAAAAAAGCAGGGGATCGACCAAACTTCCAGGTCGTCTATTCGTTTGTGAACTCTCGATTTTTCCAACTTTATAAAATGTTCCCTGGGTGCAAAGGTACACCAGGCTATCGGGATCCCGTCATAAAAGCCAAGAATTCCGGTCGGGAAATTATTCGTAACCAGGTTATGCATTGCCTCCTTATTTCCATCATTGGCCTTGCCTTCATGATAATCCGGTTTGCTTAACCGGTAATACATGCACCAACATTGTCCGCAGGCCCCCCTGGGGCCAAAGAGTTGCAGAAACTTTGACCAATTCTCCCTGGATAAGGGTTCAAAGGTAAGCTGACTTAAAATTTCACTGTCGATATTCGCTTTTTTCTCCATTCTTTTGTCTACATTACAATAGGGTGAAGTAACCGTTGCATACAAAATCAACTCTTCGTCGTGGCGCTCATTCACATGGTTAGGGGTACAATTTCTCTCCTTTTGCCAGCATCTCCAGAATCACCTTCATCCGTTTTTCTTTGGTATCCTGATTTTTTGCGGATTGTATTCTCCAGCTTATGGCATATTTGTTTACTTTGTTAAGCGATTCAAAAAAGGAGAGGCTCTCCGGCGCTTTCGCCAGTTCAAGAAGCAGCTCCTCAGGAACGTTCATGTTGCCCGGCGAATCGTAGGCGCTGTCCCACCTGCCGTCGGCTTTGGCAGCTTCGATGGCCTTCTCTCCGGCGGGGTGCATTTTCCCCTCCTTTTCCAATTTTGCTACCAGTCCAATGTTTCTTTTCGACCACATGCTGCGTGCCCTGCGGGGGGTAAACCGCTGAAGGTAGAAATTTTCATCGCCGCGTTTCAGTTGACCGTCGATCCATCCGAAACAGAGCGCTTCATCCAAAGCTTCCGCATATACTACCGTGGATGTACCCGATCCCTTTTTGTAAAACTGCAGCCAGATTCCATTGGAGAGGGCATGATTTTGTTCAAGCCATTTTCGCCATTCTGATTGGGAGCTGAAGGCCAGAATTGGTTGGTCTATTTTCTCTTCCATGGTGGGTTCGAATTGATTGCATCCTTGTAAACCGGGCAACTTTCTATGTGTGCTCCAGGTAAATATCCGGCGCTCATCATAAATTCATTCACAATCTCTCCGCCGGTAAAACGGAATGTTTTCTTAAACAACTTTACCCATTCCTCTTTTGAGCGGGGATGGTTCAGGTCCAGCCAATTCTTGAAAGAGCCAAATTCACTTTGCAGCTGCAAAAGGACGTTAGCGTTGTGAATGCCGGCGTCAATCTTCAGACGGTTGCGGACAATGCCTGCATCATTTAGCAATCGTTGCCTGTCTGCTTCCTGGTAAGCAGCTACTACAGGGATGTTGAATTGGTGAAATGCGTTTTGAAAATTGGTTCTTTTGTTGAGGATGGTTGTCCAGCTTAATCCGGCCTGGAAGATTTCCAGGATGAGCAGTTCAAACAGTTCATTGTCATCTTCGATCAGAAAGCCATATTTCTGGTCGTGGTAGATCCTGTGTACATTGGAGGGGTCATAATGCTCAACCGCTTCGCAATACGATTTTGGCTTTTCCATATATGAATTTAACTATTGGCAACCAGGTATTTGTTGATAATTTGCCTTAACTCACCAGCATTGATGGGCTTTGTCATGTAGGTATTGAAAATCTCACCATACTTTTCTTTTTCAGTTTCCAGAGCATAGGCTGTTTGCGCTATAACAACCAGATCAGGATGAAATTCCCTTATAAGTTTGGTTGCCGTAACCCCATCCATTAAGGGCATTTTGATGTCCATAAGTACCATGTCGATATCCGGATTGATGCGGCAAATTTCGACGGCCTGGGTTCCCGATTTCGCCTGCAATAATTTGCAGTCCATGTTCCTTACCAAAATTGAAAGATAGATCATGGAATCTTCATCATCTGCGGCAATTAGAATCGTTTTCATGAGGTTATCACGGTCAGCAAAGTGAGGTATTGGTTCACTAACCGCCGTTTCTGTCATTGGTTTCTTAACGACAGGAAGTGTAAAACAGAAACAAGACCCAACACCCACCTCCGATTCAAGCCAGATCTCTCCCCCCAGCATTTCAACATAAGCCTTTGAGATGGAGAGGCCGAGACCGGCACCTTCAAATCCTCTTGACAGGCTTGAGTCGGCTTGCATAAAACGATCGAAGATAATTTTCCGTTTCTCTTTTGCAATTCCAATTCCGGTATCCCTGATGAAGAATTCATAATTATCCCCTTTCAACTCACAGCCAAACTTTATACTGCCGGTCTTGGTAAATTTGAGTGCATTTTTGATCAGGTTCGAAAGGATGGAGAAGAGCTTATTCTGATCGGTTAAAACAAAGGCATCTTTTTGGGTGATTGTGCTTTCTACGATAAGTTCTAACCCCTTCTGCCCGGCTTCTGCCTTAAAAAATTGATAGAGGAAGTTGAGTTTATTGTTGAGGTTGGTATAGGTAAAGCTAAGCTCCATCAAACCCGATTCAACTTTGGAAATGTCAATCAGATCGTTGATGAGGTTTAACATTCTGGTGCCACTTTTTTCAATCAGATTGATGTAGGTATGTTGATCTTCTCCCGAAAGGTTTTGCTCTTTCAAGAGACTTGCAAACCCCAGAATTCCATTCATTGGGGTGCGAATTTCATGACTCATGTTTGCAAGGAAGGCTGTTTTTAGCAAGTTACTTTGCTCGGCAAGCTCTTTGGACTTTATCAATTCCACATCAACTTTTTTCCGTTCAGAGATATCCCGGGCAATGGAATGGGTAACATATTTGCCCTTTTTATGTTCAATATTGGTGCTTATCTCGACAGAAATTGACTTGCCGTCTTTTGTAATATGCTCAGTTTCAAATATTGTGCGACTTTTCTTAAGAACGTCCTGCATTACCGATTCCAACATAGGTCTCATCCTTTCCGAGTTGATGTCGGTGAAATTTTTTGCCAACAGTTCTTCCTGAGTGTAGCCAAGTCGTTGACAGGCAATTTTGTTAACCTTGACAATTTTGCTTGATTTTCCATCTTCCGAAAATTCGGAAATAAAAATAGCGTCATTGATACTGTCAAACAGCATCCGATAAGTCTCTTCGCTTGCTTGTAATTCCTTTACCACCCGATCGTTTTCATGAATGGTTCTATCAAAAGTTTCTTTCAAGGCATTATAGGCCTCCTGCAAATCATTGATTTTTTGTTGTAAATCTTGTTCCATTGCGTTCGGATAGAATTGGAAATGAGTAGACTACAATCACCTCAATCCAAATTTAGCAAAAAAATTATATAAAGAGTGAGTGTGAATTTTTTAGCTTACTGTCTGTAAGACAGGTAAATACAGATAGTCTTCGCTAAAATATTATGAAAAATTCAATCATTAAAGAGCTCCATCTGATCCATGGAGTTAAAATTTGTAAACAGGTTTGGATATTTCTCTGTAATCGGATCGGCATCTAAGTAATTGACATGGCACGAACGAAGTATGTGGTGCAATGTCAGATTGCCATTTGCAACCGCTTCACCGAATATCTTCCCCAAATCTTTGTGGTAAAGAGCGGCTAATGGTTCCATTTTTCCATTGTGCATCGGGACAACAACCTGATAATTTGGAGAAGAGTTAATTAATTCTTCGATAAATTCTCTCTCCAGAAAGGGCAGGTCACAAGCAAGGACAATGTTCCAGGGAGTATCGGAGCTCTGTAATGCGGCAGCAAGTCCGGCGGCAGGCCCATGCCCTGAAACTTCATCGGGAATTATCTCATATCCGAAAGGAATGTAATCAGGGTTTCCTGAACTGATAATAATCCGGTCAGTGAAGGAGCTGAGCAGATTGATGCCGTACTGAATCAGAGGTTTCCCTCTTAACTCGACTAAACCTTTCTCCTTTCCCATGCGGCTGCTTTTGCCACCGGCAAGAAGAATACCTGTGATATCGGATCTGAGCATGGAATGCGAATTAAAAATTACAGATTAAAAATTATAGATAATGAACAAACTTAGCTTTTTTCGGACGTTAGCGACATGAATTTGGTATTTTTGTTAGCAGGACGAAGAGAATACAGTGTGATATTTTGGATCAAAAAGGATCAAAATGGATATATTTAAACAACGACTTACCTACCGGGAAGCTTATGCCAAAGCCACTGATCTTTGCGGCAGGTCGGAAAAATGCGGGTTTGATCTGGAGATGAAGTGTCGGGAATGGCAATTGTCGGGAGAGGAGAGCGCGAAATTGATTTCAAGTTTGGTGAAAGATAATTTCATCGATCAGCGACGGTATGCCACCAGTTTTGTCAACGACAAGTTCAGGTTCAACAAATGGGGGAAGATCAAGTTGGCCTATGCTTTGCGGCAGAAGCAGGTTGAGGATAAATATATTCGCGAAGCTTTGTCAAATCTGCCTGAGGATGCCTACCTTAAAGTGCTGCTTGACCTGCTTTCCGCGAAAGCGAAAACAATCAAAGAAACCGACGGTTTCACCCTTAGGGGGAAGTTGCTTGCTTTTGCACAAAGCAGAGGGTTTGAGGTGGATTTAACCTTGAAGATTATTGAAGGAATGTGAAAATTGGAAAATGTGAAAATGTGAAAATTGAGGGAGGGGAAATTCGTTAAAGTGGAGAAAAAGGGGTAACTTGTAGATATGATAGATAACCAAGAACTTATGAGAATCCTTTCGAAAATAATTATCTCCTCAAAAGATTAGATCCCCGAGCCAATGCTGAAGCTCATTTCCACATTTCCCAATTTCCCAATTTTTATTCCATATCTTTGTAGTCAGTATAAATATTAACCGCAACAGCAATGATTTTGAAGGAACAACTCAAAGAGCTTGTTGAGCGCCGGGATGCGCTGAGGAGGTATCTTTGACATCGATAGTAAACTAATCCGGGTAGAAGAGGAGGAGCTGAAAACCCAGGATCCGGATTTCTGGAGCAATCCCAAAGAGGCGGAAGTCCATATGCGCCTGATTCGTACCATCAAACAGTGGACGGATAGTTTTAGAATAGTTGATAATCTGGTGGAGGAGTTGCAGGTTATTTTCGAATTCAGTGAAGCCGGAGAGGCCACTGAAGAAGAGGTGGAGATGCATTTTGCCGAGGCCCGTACAGCCGTGGAAGATTTGGAAACAAGAAATATGCTAAGGCGTGAGGAGGATCGGCTGGGTGCCGTTCTAAAAATCAATGCCGGGGCTGGAGGAACTGAATCGAACGACTGGGCCGACATGTTGATGCGAATGTATCTGCGCTGGGCCGAAAAACACAAATATACCGTCAGGGAAGCCAGTTTCGTGGCTGGCGAAGATGTCGGAGTCAAAAGCGTGACGATTGAAATAGAGGGCGATTTCGCCTATGGTTATCTCAAGAGTGAAAACGGTGTGCACCGCCTGGTGCGCATCTCTCCATTCAACGCGCAGGGGAAAAGGCAGACCTCATTCACCTCAGTTTTTGTTTCACCGCTGGTGGATGACACCATCGAGATCGAGGTCAATCCGGGAGATATCTCCTGGGATACCTTCCGGTCGGGTGGGGCAGGCGGACAGAATGTCAACAAAGTAGAGACCGGCGTGCGGCTGAAACATGCTCCTTCCGGTATCATCATCGAGAATACAGAATCCCGTTCTCAGCTGCAGAACAAGGAGAACGCCATCCGATTGCTGAAATCACAGTTGTATGCCCAGGAGCTACAGCGCCGTCTGGAGGCACAAACCAAACTCGAAGCTACCAAAATGAAGATCGAGTGGGGCTCCCAGATTCGTTCGTATGTGATGCAGCCATACAAACTGGTGAAAGACAACCGGACTGACTTTGAGACTTCCAATGTTCAGGCAGTGATGGATGGTGATATTGATGGGTTTATTAAGGCTTTTTTGATGGAATTTTCGGAAAATCAGAAGGAATAAAAAAGTTACACAGAGTTGCACAGAGAAGCCACAGAGTTCACAGAGTAAAATCTATTGTTTTATTCTCTGTGCTTCTCTGGTGCGCCACGAGGCGTGCGTCAAATATAATTAAATACCTATAAGGATGAAAGAACCTTACGGCCCAATTTGCCATTCAGGCTGAAGATCACCTGACACATTGCAAGGAAACGAACAAT
>Ga0172379_10004461_pt1 | contig 20668 bp, 19 predicted proteins | sample GrowelOW334metaG_FD_119756 | JGI IMG/M metagenome (GOLD analysis project Ga0172379, IMG submission 119756) | Groundwater microbial communities from an aquifer near a municipal landfill in Southern Ontario, Canada - Groundwater well OW334 metaG | ecosystem: Environmental > Aquatic > Deep...
ACGCGTTTTGCGATGGTAACTAATTTAAAAAAATAAACAATTTTAATAAAAGGAGTTCATTATGTCCGGTGGCGGTGTAGATGCTGGTGGCGGTGGCTCAAGGTCAAGAAAAAAAGGAAAACGTAAACCGAAAAAACGGATGAATGTCAGAATAGACATGACTCCATTGGTAGATGTTGCGTTCTTGCTTTTGACTTTTTTTATGATGACAACCGTCTTCAGAAAACCATCAACAATGGAAATTAATCTTCCTCCAAACGATGCAAAAGTTGATATTGCTGAATCGAACTTACTTACCATTCGTATTGATGAAGCAAAAATGATTTATTATAGTTTTGGAATAGATGTACCAAAAAAATTAAAGTTCGAAGATTTGAAAAAGTTTTTAGTAGAAACTTCTTCACAAAATCCCAAAATGGTTGTTTTACTGAAGATCGACCGAAAAGGGAAGTTCAATTATATGGTTGATGTTATTGATGAATTGAATATGGCTAAATTAGACCGTTTCTCTATTGCACCAATGACAGAAATTGATCTTAAAGAAATGGCAAGGGCTTCTTAGGAAGGAGATGAAAAAATGAATGATACAATAGCAGTTCAAAATTCTCAAGACCTTTATGGTGCGTTTGAGTTAAAGAAACTTTATCCAAAAAATTATTCAATTGGATTAACAATAGCCGTTATTTTTCATGTTTTTATGATCGGTGTTTACTTCTTCGCTATTTATATGGGACAAGAAGACGAAGATAACATACCTACCGTAAAAATAATGAAATATAGTGAATTAGGTCCTCCGCCTTCACTCAATGAAGCACCACCTCAGGTGGCAGTTTCAGGAGCTGTTACAAAACCAACCGTAGGTATTCCCGTTCCGGTTCCGGACGCTTCTGTTTCACCTGAACAAACGTTAGCCTCTCAACAAGAAATGAGTAACGTTGCAGGTCCAACAGTTCCCGAAGGAACAGGCAGTGGAAGCGTACAAATTACGCAGGATATAAAAATTGAACAAGAAACAGATGATAATCCAGAGATGGATAAGTTTGTTCCGGTAGAAAAAATGCCGGAAATAGTTGTTCAAGTAAAACCTGTTTATCCCGATCTTGCTATCCGGGCAAATCTTGAAGGACGTGTTTGGGTGAGAATTCTTGTTAGCAGAGAAGGAAAACCGAAGAAAGCAGTTGTAGCAAAATCCGATGCTGAAATATTTAATCAAGCTGCAATAGATGCTGCAATGAAATATTCTTTTACTCCTGCGCTTCAAAATAATAAACCTGTTGCTGTTTGGGTCGTTGTTCCTTTTAAATTTGAACTTAGAGGCAATTAGTTTACTTGGGTTCTTTATTTACTTATATTGGTTACGGAGCGGGAATTATATTCTCTCTTTTTGGAACAGCTATTATTTTAGGTTTTGTTTTTCCAAAAGATGTTCCCGCTCAGTTTAAATATATAATGGGTTCTACTTTGTTGTTGTATGGACTATACAGAATGACTACTACTTACTTCAAATCAAAACGGGACACAAGATTATCAAAAGAGGATGATGAAACCACAAACTCTAATACATTACCTTAAAAATTCTTTTCTTTTCCTTATTATTTTTATCATTTTTGGCTGCCAAGAAAAAAAAATTTCTCCAACAAAAGGGAATTTAAAAGTTTACACAGATGAGTCGGTATATAATTTGATATTAAAAGAGAAAGATGCTTTTGATTCCTTATATACCGAGGCAAAAATTGAAGTTGCACCATTAACGGCAAGAGAAGGAATAGCAAAGATTCTCAACAGCGAAATTAAGATATTCGTTTGTTCAAGAGATTTTAACAAAGAAGAACTCGAGTTTATTAAGCAGCAAAAATCAGAATTGCAGTCATTTAAATTTTGTTATGATGCCGTTGTTGCAATAGTCTCTAAAGGAAATTCGCTTACTGAAATCAAATTAAGTGATCTAAAAAAAGCGCTGCTTGGCGAAAAAAAAGATATAAAAATTTATTTGCCTCAAAAAAATTCTGGCGTGTATGAGTATCTTAAGACCGAAGTATTAGAAGGTAAAGATTTTTCATCAACGGTTCAAATAACCGAAAGTGAATTTGCAGTAAAGGAACAGATTCTTAAAAATAAAAATGCCATTGGTTTAATTGGTTTGAATATTCTTAAGGATACTAGCGATGTAACTCTATTGAAAATCGGATACACTCGAAATCCATTAGAGCCGGAAACTTTTTATCAACCGCATCAAGGTTATATGATTAACGGCTCTTACCCGCTAACAAGAACCATTTATGCTTTGCTAAATGAAGTTGGTTTGGGATTAGCTTCCGGATTTGTTACCTTCTTGACGAGTTTTCCGGGACAGGAAATTGTAAAAAATAATAATTTAGGACCGGCTGCTATTCCGGTTAAATTAAATTCAGGACAAAAATGAAAGTACCAATGAAAAAGACATTCATTCCATTACTTCTTCTCTTTATTTTCTTCGGGCAAACCCTGGCTCAAGATAAAGTTAAAACCGCTGAAACAGCGATTAAGAAAAAAGATTACGCCACCGCAATGCAAATTGCTAAAGAATTTCTTGATATGGATTCTGCCAACACAGCGTTACGTATTTTAATTACTATTGAGTCAAACAACGTGGTTAATAAAGAAATATTTGAAATGATCGGAGACGCATATGCAAAACAAAAAGTTGTTGAACTTGCTTTAATGAATTACGATAAAGTTGAGGCAATGGACTCGCTCAATAAAAATATTAAGTTTAAAATCGCCGAACTTTTATATAAAGAAAAACGTTACACCGATGCTGTAAATAAATATCTAAGTGTCATTGCGATTGATTCTACCAATACCAAAGCCTTATACAGTGCGGCAAATATTTTTTATTTGGCAAAAATGTATCCGGAGGCCGCTCTCTTTTTTGACAAATATCTTACTTACGAGCAACTCAACGGTTCCTACTTAAAAGCTGCCAAAAGTAATTTAGAATCAAAAAATTATCAGAAAGCTTATGACTATGCTCATCTTGCTTCTGAAAAAGACAAAGCAGAAAAAGATGTTGTTAAAGTTCTCGCCGTGGCTTCAGCCTGGCTGGGTAAGTATGATGAATCATTAAGTTATTATGGAAAAATTGATGACACTACACTTACTAAAAATGACATTAGAGACCTTGTTAATGCAGGAAGAAGCTGCGAATCTTCAAAAAAAGATTCTATTGCTTTAATTTATTACGGAAAAGTTTTAAGTATTGACAGCACCTATAAAGATGTTTTCTGGAGCGTTGCGATTCTTAATTATAAGTTAGCTAATTATGATACCTCAATTCAATTCTTCGATAAATTTTTAGCTGAAAAACCAAATTTTGAACCCGCCATCAGATTCAAGGCTTTTGCATATTTGCAGAAAAAAGATTACGAAAAAACCAGGGAATTTCTTTTGCAAGCAGTTGCCTTAAACGATACTCTTGTTGATTCATACTTCTGGCTTGCTCAATCTTACAAAGCAGTAGATTCGCTTGGAAGATCAGCAGAGATGATGGAAAAAATGATCTCGATCTGCGAAGGAAGTCCAAGTCTTTATGAAAAACAACTTTATGATGCTTACGGATTTTTGGGTCAGATGGCTTTTGATAAAAAGAATTACAGCGCTGTAATTACTTATCTAGGAAAAGCGCTACGGTATAAGCCGGATAATTTAAGTTTTACATTTATGCTGGCGAACGCTTATAATATGATGAAAGATACCGAGAACGCAAAAAAATATTTCTATAAAGTTTTAAGTTTAGCATCCGACAGATCAATGGAATACGAAAATGCGTATAAAAATTTAAGAGCCATGGGAGAATTACCCCCAAAGCCGCCACGTAAATAGGTTTAATGAAATGTGATCGTCATAAGGTAGAAAATATTTCTTGGTTCGATAATTAAAAAAAATAATAAATTATTTCACAAAAAATATTAGGGCAAAAGATGAATAATCAAAAATTGTTAAAATGGTTTCCGGTTCTTTTGTTGGTCTTGTTTGTTTCATGCGGAAAAAAAGAAGCGCCGAAATTAAATTTTGAATTTCAAGGATATGAACACCCGACACTTCGTTATCATATCGACTATCCAAAAGGCTGGGCGATTACTACTGATCCGGGAAAAGTAAGACTGCTTTCATCGCAAGACGCATATGATAAATTTGTTGACCCGACTTCCAAAGGATCCATCGGGGCTTTAATCTTAATTTCAACTTCAAAAGATTCACTAGGCGGAGATTTGCAAAAGTTTTATGATGCAACTCTCACGGTTGATAAAGACAAAGAATCAATTGAAAAATATGAAGAAGTTACCGATACTAAAGTTGGCGACAAACCTGCTAAACGTCTCTACTACCGGTTGAAATATGACAAAGCGACGATTAAAAGAGTTGAAAAATATTTAGTTACAACCGATACGCTTGATTACACTATTGAATTTATAAGCTTTAATGAAATGTTTGAAAGCTATAAACCGGTTGTTGAAAAATTAGTTTCAACTTTTGGATTTCCAAAAAAATTAGAAAAAGGTCAAGAAGACCCGGGAAACAAACCTTCGGAAATTTTCTCTACCTATAACAACCCGCTTTACAGCATTGACTATCCGGATAATTTTAATATTAAAGCCGCAAAAAAAGGTGAGACCGGATCAACGGCTACTTTTAGCGGTTATCGTTTAGACTGTACTTTTGTAGTTGATGTTTTTCCGTCGCAAGCTTTAAGTGTTGAAAAAGTGTTTGACCAAAACAAAGGAAAATACCCTGGCGCCGGTGGGCAAAAAGAAGCGACAATAAATGGGTTGAAGGCTATTTATCTTAATTATGCTGGTGCTGCAAATATTGGAAGCCGCGCTTATTTTGTAGTGAAAGGCGATAAAGTTTATCGTTTAACTTTGAATTGGTTTAAGCCGCAAGAAGCAGATTACATCTCGACTTTTGAAAAGATGGCTTCTTCTTTAAAAGTAAAATAGGTTTTCTTTAATAAGGCTGACAAAAGTTTTTTCTTGTCTTTAAGCAAGAGATGTTAAAACGTCAGCCTTTTTTATTTTAAAAATTGAATGCGTTAAGATTGGTTTTTCAATTTACGGGGAAGTGAGACAATTCTGTAAAGCTTCTGCAGTAATGCGGTGATGGCTTTCCGACCATTTAACTTTTTTCTCTTTGGTCAGCCAAATTGCTTGAGGGGATTCATGTTTTATAGAAAAATCTTTTGCAATTTGATTGCTTATTTCTCTCGCCGAAATGACATCAACGATGCCGCAACTTAACTTTGCTGCCGGATCAATTCCATTAAACCAAAGTTCAAATATTTTTTGTACTACAAAACTTATAGTACAGCGCGAACTGATTTTTAATAGAAGTAGATCAGAACCAATTTCCCGGTTATTTAAAAATGTATTGTATTCAGCAAGTGTGTTTAATTTCAGTAGTTCCTTCATGTTAATCCGTTCTTAATTATGATCTGCCGGTTCCATATGTATATGTACGATGGAATTTTTTACTTTAGATTGAATTTCTTCTTCAATAGCGCTGGCAATTTTATGTGCATCTTGCAGTGGAGTATCACCAAGAAGATGAATATTCATTTCAATAAAAATGTCGGGACCTGAGTTTCTAATTTTTATATCATGTACATCGTGAACGATTTTCATATCGCTAATTAATTTTTTTACTTTCTCATTAATTCCTTGCGGGGCGGCATCAAGCAGAACGTTAATAGCTCTTTTCCCGAGCCGGTAGCTTACAACAACAACTACAAAAGCAACGATGATAGATGAAATAGAATCTGCTGCTTTGAAGTTTATCGTATAAGCAATCAATCCGATAAGAACAACAAGAGAGCTTAAAATATCGGACGAAAAGTGAAGCGCATCAGCTTCAAGAGCCTGGCTGTTGAATTTTTTTGCCGCTTTTGATAAAGCGCGCGAGCGTGTAAAATCAATTATAATTGAAGTAATGATCACAAAGAAACTCCAAAAGGTTACTTCAATCTCTAATTTCCCGGTTGTCAAGCGATGCACAGCTTCTGAAACAATCCAACCGCAGGTAATTAATAATAAAATTGTTTCGACAAGTGCAGAAAGGTTTTCTATTTTACCATGACCATAATGATGGTTGTAATCAGCCGGTTTGTCGGAATAGCGAACAGCAATTAGAGTCATTCCAGCTGCAAGTAAATCGAAAAATGAATGCACTCCCTCCGAAATAATACCCAAAGAACCGGTGGTAAAACCGACAATCAATTTAAAGGAAGTTAAAAATATTGCAGCTAAGAAAGAGCTTAACGCAACATTAGATTTTTCACTTGACATAAATAATTTCTTCTTTTCAAAAGGGAATAAAGAACTTATCCGAAACAATTTGAGATTTTTTCATTGTAAATATTGCACATTAATTTATGAAAGAGAAACTAAAATTCTTCTTAAAAAAGCATTTGTTAGGAGAAAGAGAGAACAAAGTTATTCGTCTCCTTCGTAAATTACAAATAAGGAATTTTGAACTCCTTAAGTTGAACAAAAAAATCGAAACGATCCTTTGGAGAAGCACGTTATGAAAGATGAACTAACAATTTTAACCGATAGTGAAAAAGATCAACCTTTAAAGCAGGATATAAAAGAATTGGGTGCACTTCTCGGCAATGTTATTATTGCTCAAGAAGATAATGAGCTTTTTAATATTGTTGAACGTCTTCGCTCATTAACCAAAGAACTCCGCTCGAACGTTTCGCCCAAAACCGCCCGCGATATAAAAAGGATTATCAATTCGCTTTCCATTGAACGCGCTTATCAAGTTGTTCGCGCATTTTCAGTTTATTTTATTTTAATAAATTCCGCATACGAAGTTCATCGCATACGCAGACAGCGCGCTCATATCTTCCAGAATGGTCTGCCGCAAAAAGGCTCACTTGCCGAAGCGATGTTGCTTTTAAAAAAAGAGAACCTTACCAAACAACAAGTTGAAGAAATACTTCATTCAATTGATATTGTTCCCGTTTTTACTGCGCATCCTACCGAAGCAACAAGGCAAACTATTTTAAGAAAAATTTTAACTATAAGCCGGTTGCTTATCCGAAAAGAAACCGCAAACTCAACGCCGCACGAACTGGTTGAAATACACGCTCAACTGCAGGCAGAAATTACTTTGCTTTGGCAGTCTAATGAAATACGGTTTCATAAAGTTACAGTGAAAGATGAAATACAGCGCGGTCTTTTTTTCTTCGAACAGGTTCTTTATAACGGGATATCAAAATTTTATCAAACGCTTAATGATGAAACAAACAAAGCTTTTACCCTTAATAATTTCTCAGAATCGATCATTAATTTTGGATCATGGATGGGAGGCGACAGGGACGGTCATCCTTTTGTAACCGCGGATGTTACAAAAGAAACGATAAAAAAACATCAAAAAACTTTATTGAAACTTTATGTGCACGATCTTGATTTGTTATATGATTCACTTAGCACGTCTCTTCATCAAGTGGGCGCAAGCAGCGCATTAAAAGCTTCTGTTGAAAACGAACGCCCTTTGCTCGGTCTAAAAGAAAGCGATAACATTTTGCGTGATCCTTCGGAAATTTACCGAACGAAACTCCTTTTCATTTTTACCAAACTTGACAACACCATTAATCGAAAAAGTCTTTACTATAAAAATCCGAACGAATACATTGCCGACTTACAATTGATGTATGATAGTCTAAAAGAAAACAAAGGTGAATTGATTGCGGAGTTACGAATTCTTCCGCTTCTTTATAAAGCGAAGACGTTTAAATTTCATTTGCTTACGCTTGATATCAGGCAAAATGCTTCTCTGCTGCGCCGGGCAATAAACGAAATTTTTGAATATGCGGAAGTTCAACAAAATTTTTCTTCATTAGCGGAAGAAGAAAAAATTAGGATTCTCACCGAGCAGTTTTTAATTACCCGTCCGCTTATAAAAAACGAAGAAGTTTTTCAGTCCGAAACCAGGCAGGTGCTTCAAGAGTTTGTCCTTGTGAAATGGGCGCAGGAGAACGTTTCAAAAGAAGCATGCAACGATTACATCATAAGTACAAACTCGTTTGTAAGCGATGTGTTAACGGCGTTATTGCTGGCAAAAGAAGCCGGGTTAATTGAAGTTCATCATGGAGAAATTGTTTCATCAAATGTTGATCTGCTTCCACTTTTTGAAACGATTGAGGATTTGCAGAAAGCAGATGAACAGATGAAGGTTTTGTTTAAGAACGATGCGTACAAACTTCAATTGAAAAAAAGAAATTTTGTGCAGAAAATAATGATCGGGTATTCCGACAGCAATAAAGACGGTGGAATTGTAACATCAAACTTTGAATTATACAAAGCGCAAATCCGGCTGAAGAATTTGTGTAAAGAAAAAAATGTTGAGTTGATTCTCTTTCACGGAAGAGGCGGCAGCACTTCGCGCGGAGGCGGTCCGCTTAATCAATCGATTCTTGCACAACCGCAAGGAACGATTGACGGGAAAATAAAAATTACAGAGCAAGGCGAAATGATTTCTTCGAAATATTTGATTCCGGAAATTGCAGAACGGAGTTTAGAGCTGATGGCTTCGGCGGTAATTCTTGCAACCGCAAAATCAAAATTCCATCAAAAGGAAGATGGTTTTTATAAGTTCGAGAAGCAGTTTGAACAAATTTCTCAATTTGCATTTGAGCATTACCGCGGTCTTATCACCCATCCGAATTTTTATAAATATTTTAGAAAGGCATCACCGATCGATATTATTGAGCAAATTGAAATCGGTTCGCGTCCTCCCTCACGAAAAAAAGAAAGTGATATTAGGAATCTCCGCGCCATTCCGTGGGTTTTTGCTTGGACGCAAAACCGACAAACTATAACCGGCTGGTATGGCTTTGGTTTTGCCGTTACAAAAGCCGTAGAAGAAAAATTGATCTCGTGGAAACAACTGCAGCAAATGTTTGGCGAGTGGGATTTCTTTAAAGTGCTTGTAGAAAACATTGAAATGGTTCTACTAAAAACGGACTTTGATATTGCCCGTGAATATCTTACGCTTTGTTCAAACGATAAAAGCGCGGTGGAAATTTTTAATCTCATTAAAAATGAATACGAAAGAACGCGCGACGCAGTATTAAAAATAACCGGTGAAAAATCGCTGTTGGATGAAAACATATCGCTTCAACGCGCTATCTTGTTAAGAAATCCTTATATTGATCCGATAAGTTTTATTCAAGTTGCTTTCATAAAAAAGTACCGGAAGAAAAACATTTCTTCATCAGAAAAAGAAAAATTGTTAGCACTGCTTCGCTCAACAGTAAATGGTATTTCGGCGGGGATACGCAACACAGGGTGAGAAACGTTTAAAATGAAAAAAGTCATAACAAATAAAATTGTTATGACTTTTTTCGTTGATGAAACCAAAACTTACATATTCAAAAGATCGTTATAAATAATAAACGCCGTAAGCAAGAAGAAGAGAACCAAGCCGGTATTTTGGATTGCGATTTTTACTTTAATCGGAAGCTCGCGTTTTATAAATCCTTCAATAAGAATTACAATCAAATGTCCGCCGTCCAAAACCGGAAGCGGAAGAATGTTTATTATTGCAAGGTTCAAACTTAACAGAGCGAGGAACATTAAAAAGCTTAATAAACCGGAGTCGGCAGAACGGGCTGCAAACTGTGCAATACGTATCGGTCCGCCAAACGCTTTTCCCGCTTCAATCTTTCCGGTGATGACATTTTTCAGCATTACAAAAGTAAGCTCCGTCATTCTGGTAATATCCTTTATGCTTAACGCAACAGACTCAAACGCGCCGTAAGTAATTCGCTCGGTTGGTCCAAGATAAATATATCCGCCAAGCAATATTCCAATCTTTCCTTCTTTGTTTGGCGCCACGCTAAGATTAACAGTGTCTTTATTGCGCAATACCGCTAACGAGAGAGTTTTTCCTTTAGAAGTTGAAATAGTTTGAATGGTTTGTTCAACCGAAAAAAGTTCTGCGTTATCAATTTTTAAAAGGATGTCGTTAATTTTTACTCCGGCAGAATCAGCTTTAGAATTTTTTAAAACATCGCCGACAACCGGTTTAAGATTTTCCGTTGTTAAGAAAACACTTTTTGATTCATCAACAGGAATTTTTTTCCGCGGAATTGATAGCCAGACGTCTGCATTATTTCTTTTAACTTTTACCTTCAGGTCTCTTCCCATCGTATTGATAAAAACTTCCATGCGGATGTCTTCCCAATATTGTACAGGGGTTCCGTTAATAGAAAGAATTTTATCGTGAGATTGAAAACCAACTGATTCAGCCGCGCTTCCCTGGTGGACAACACCGAGTGTAGTTGTCTTGGTAAATTGTTTTCCGTAAAAGAAATTCGATCCCCAGAAAATTGCAACAGCGAGAAACAAGTTCATCGCTACGCCTGCCGTGATAACAAAAACTTTTTTGCCGGTACTTTTAGAGCGGAATTCCCAGGGCTTCGGTTCGCTTTCTGCAAAACTTGTATCCATGCTTTCATCAACCATTCCTGCAATTTTTACGTAGCCGCCAAGCGGAAGCAGGCAAAGCCGGTAATCGGTATTTCCTTCGCCGTCAAAATCTTTTGGCAATGGTCCGTAAGAAAATCCGGACTTTTTATTGTAGCCCAATAAGCGGTATCCAAACCCAATTGCAAAAGCGTCAACACGCATTCCGCTCAGTTTTGCCGCGGCAAAATGACCGAACTCGTGAATAAAAACCAACACCGCTATTGTTATAACAAAATAAAATAATTCACTCATAAAAAAGTAAGCTCCTTCTATACCAATTGTTCTGCAAAAATTCTTGTTTCTTTATCGCACATAATTATTGTTTCTAAATCCGGCTTTAAATGATTTTCAAACCGCTCTAACGATTTTGAAATAATTTCCGGTATTGCCGAAAATTTTATTTTTCCTTTTAAAAATTTATCAACTGCAACTTCGTTTGAAGCACTCAAAATACAAGGGGAAGTGCCGCCTGCATCTAAAACATCAAAGGCTAATTTCAGACATTCAAATTTATCAAAATCCGGCTCAAAAAATGTTAACGTTTGTATAAACGGTAAATGAGTTGATACGAACTGTGATGCAAATCTTTCCGGATACGTTAACGCATATTGAATCGGCAGTTTCATATCCGGCATACTCATCTGCGCTTTCATTGAACCGTCAACAAATCTTACCATTGAATGAACAATGGATTGCGGATGTACGACGATTTCAATTTTTTCGCACGGCAGATCAAACAGCCAGCGCGCTTCAATTACTTCCAAGCCTTTATTCATCATTGAGGCGGAGTCAATGGTTATTTTATTTCCCATTTTCCAATTCGGATGATTGAGCGCTTCTTTTACAGTTACTCCGGCTAACTCGGTTTTCGTCTTGTGCAAAAACGGTCCGCCGGAAGCGGTTAAAATTAATTTGTCAACGCCGGAAAGATCTTCTCCGACGAGACATTGAAAAATGGCGCTGTGTTCGGAATCTACCGGAAGCAATTCCGCGTTATATTTTTTTGCAAGTTCAGTAACCAACTCACCGGCAACGACAAGGGTTTCTTTGTTTGCCAGGGCGATTCGTTTACCTCGTTTAATGGCTTCAAGCGTAGGCGCCAAGCCGCTAAAGCCAACCATAGCGCCGACAAAAATATCATAATCATAATCAGCGGCAATTGAAAGCAATCCTTCTTCGCCGGATAAAACTTCACACTTGTTTCCAATTCTCCTTTTCAATTCAGTGGCAAGTTTTTCATCTTTTACTGCAACAACTTTCGGATGAAATTCATCAACCTGCTTTTCAAGCAGATCGATCCGCGTGTTTACAGTTAAGGCTTCAATTGAAAAGTGATCGGGAAAATTTCTTATCACATCTACGGTGTTTCTTCCGATTGAACCCGTTGAGCCGAGAATAGCAATTTTTTTCATTTTATGCTGTACAAATGAAAACAAAGTAATTTATAAAAAAATTCATTTTTACATTAAGTTCCGCGTTAACGCAAGGAGTAAATTCAAAACGATTAAAACGTTTGTCGTGGTTAAAACTTTTTCAAGCTTAGAAATATTTTTATAGGCATCACCGGAAAGCGGAGAATTTGCCGCAACACTTTTTTCAATTTCAATACGGATTTTTTTTCCTGAAGGAATAACAAAAGCGCCGGTTAAAATAATAACAATAACTATAATAAATTGCTTAGTATATAGCCAATGATTAGCGCCGGAAGCAAATTGGAAAAATCCGTAACCCAAAGTCATCGACATCAAAATGCCGGTAACAAGAACGCCTGTTAAACCAACTATTCCACCCAAGTTTGTAAGCTTCAACCAAAACGATAAAAGTGTTTTTTCGCTTTCGGTTCCCTTTTTCTCACGGATAGTTTTTCGCAAAAGTAAATCAGCCGGAATTATACCAAGCCAAACGATAATCGAAATAATATGGATGGCTCTAAAAATAACGGTTTCAAACATAAAATAATCCTTTTAATATGAAAATATAAGAAAATTAGGCGCGTGATTATAGTGGATAATTTGCCGCTTTACGTTTAATAAAAAGCGGTATAAAATCTTAAATAATACCGGCGTTTATCAGTTAGATTAAATTCAGAATGTATAAATGAATAATTTGAAGTGAAAGAGTGATTTTCATTGGAACATTCCGATAGTAATTTAACCATCCAGCACATCGAAAAGTTCAACTGCATGAAAAATAAAAAGCGGTAGTTTCTTGCCAAACTACCGCTTTTATAAAACGCCGGACACTATTTACTTTTGTAAACCGAATTCCAACTTTAAACTAATGTCAACATCCTTGCCGACAACAAGTCCACCGGCTTCTAAAGCTTTGTTCCATTGTAAACCATAGTCGAATCTGTTTACAGTTGTTGTAGCAACCCAGCCGGACTTTGTATTTCCCCACGGGTCTTTTATTTGTCCGTTAAATTTGGTGTCGAGTGTAACAGATTTTGTAACGCCGCGCATGGTTAAATCGCCGATAATTTTATAACTGTTTTTACCTGCAGCTTTAATTGATTTGCTGACGAAAGTTAATTCAGGGTATTTTTCAGCGGCAAAGAAATCGTCCGATTTTAAGTGCTTATCTCTGTCGGCATTGTCCGTTGTAATAGAAGCAACTTTTATAACAGCTTCAACTTTTTCTAATTTACCATTCGCATCAGTTGTAAGCGTAGCATCGTAATCGGAAAATTTTCCTTCGACTTCTGAAACGACCAAATGGCTTACCGAGAAACCGACTTTCGAATGAACTTTATCAGCTTTCCAAGTTTGTGTTTGTGCAAACGAGCTTGCCGTGATTAAAAGCAAAACCGTTGCAGTGAGAATGAATTGTTTCATTGTTTTATTCCTTTTTTTGTTTTTTAGAGTTAAATTTTTACATCGAATAACATAAGTTCGGTTTCGCTTTTTGCAGAGAAGATTATTTCGGTTTCGCCGGAAACTTCAACGGCGTCTCCCTGCGATAACCGAAATTTGCCGAAGGACAATTCTCCGGAAATAGTTTGAAGAAAAACTCCTCTCCCATTTTCAATTTGAAGTTTTATTTCTGTTTCTTTTTCCAGATCAGACAGATAAAGATTTACATCCTGGTTTATGAAAATTTTTCCTTCACTCTTTTTGTTTGATGCCACAAGTTGAAGCTTGTTTTTTCTTTCATCTTTTGATAAAGTGATTTGTTCGTATGAAGGCGTTAAATCAAGCTTGTCCGGCACAATCCAAATTTGGAACAAATGAACATCTTCGACTTTTGAAGGATTAAACTCAGAATGATAAACGCCTTTACCCGCGGTCATTTTTTGCAAGTCTCCGGCGTTAATAACCGAATGAGTTCCGGTGCTATCGCGATGCTCAAGCGCGCCGCATAAAACATAAGTAATAATTTCCATGTTCTTGTGCGGATGAGTTGGAAAGCCGGCGGCAGGTAAAACGAAATCTTCGTTAAGAACTCTTAGCGGGCCGAATTGTATTCTTTCTCTATCAAAATATTCCGAGAAAGAAAAAGAATGAAAGCTGTTGAGCCAATCAATTTTTGTTCGTCCGCGGTGATTACTTTTTATAATGTTGATCATGTTGGTGCTTAATTTTTTTGAAAATCGTTTATATTAAAAAAGGGATTTCCCCAATTGTTTCTAAAAACAAATTCGTCGAGAGATTTTCTTCTCCGTTTGGAAAGCAGTTCTTCTTTGCGGGCTTCAAAATTTTCATCTTCCGGAAGATAACCGACTGCAATAACCGAAACCGATTTAGAATTTTCACTTAATTGAAAAACTTTTTCGGCTTTATCGTGGTAAAATCCGCCCATTTGATGGACATAGATATTCAACTCCGTTGCCTGTAAAGTTAAATTTGCAACACTTGCGCCAAGGTCGTAAAGCGCATGAAAATTTTCAGAATTATTGTATGAAGAACGAAGAGAAGCAACTGTCAAAATCAGAGCGGATGCAGTCGAAGCCCACAATTTGTTTCCTTCTTTTAATATGGCTATCATTTTATTGAATTGTTCGGGTTCATCTTTTGTTACTACTATAAAGTTCCACGGTTGTTCGTTGTTTGCAGAAGGCGCCCAACACGCCGCTTCAAAAAGAAGTTGTAAGTTTTCTTGAGAGATTTTTTTTGTGTAGTCGAATTCTCTGGGGCTCCACCTTTTTTTTATTGAAGGAAGAACTTCATTTGTTTGTTCTGTGTTTGTTGATTCAATATGCATGTCTGTTTTATTTCTTTAAGTTATGATATTTTAAGTTTAAAGTATTAACGCAAAAAAATTTTATTTAGTTCCCGACAAACCGGTTCCGAGTTTTTTTAATAACCTGGATAATTCTTCCTGCTCTTTTTCCGTAAGTACGGAAGCAAGTTTTTCAATGTGTTTTGCGTGCTGTGAAAAAATATTATCAAACAAAGATTGTCCTTTTGGTGTAAGATGAACAATTATAGTTCGTCTATCTTCTTTGTTGTAAACCCGCTCAACAAGTCCTTCTTTTTCCAGGTTATCCACCACCAACGTCATATTTCCGCCGCTGACGAGTTGTTTGGTGCAAAGAGTGCCGATGGTCATTGAACCTAAGTGTCCCAAACTTTCAAGCGCACTGAACTGTGGTTCGGTTAAATTAAAACTCCGGATATTTTCCAACGATTTTTTGCTGAAGGTTGTATAAGCCCTGGCAAGTTTTACCCACATCGAAAGAGCAGTATCTTGTTTTTTGCCGTATTTTTTAGTCGTTTTCATTTCGTTATGTTTAATGTTAAATATTTTAAACTTAAAATAGTTAATTAAAAAATGGCTGTCAAGGGAAAAGTTGATAATTTTATTTGGTTAAAATCATTTTCCGGGTTTGAACAAGGCTTCCAGCTTTCAACTGATAAAAATAAACACCGCTTGTTATTTGTGAGTGGTTTGTAGTTGGTTGTAAGTTGAAAGTAACTTCGTAAGTTCCCGGCATTTTCTCTTCATCGACAAGCGTTGCAACTTCGTTACCAAGAATGTCGAATATTTTTAAGGTAACCTTGCTTAAGTGGGGAATTTGGTAACTAATCTTGGTCGAAGGATTAAACGGGTTTGGATAATTTTGATTTAGTTGAAAACTTTTTACGTTTGTAATTTCTTCATTTAAACCGGAAACAGATTCAACAGATACGTCAAAGTTAGAAGCAAAATTCCATTGCGATTTTTTGCTGCATGCGGTTGCGTATAAAGTTATCTTTCCGGTTGTTGCAGGTGCAGTGAGTTTAAATTTAAAAACATATTGTCCGGCGGAAAAAACCTTTTTGTTAGGATGAGTTAATTCACTGTTCAATATTTTCAAATTTCCATCGCTCGTTTTTAATGTTCCGCTTGAAGCAGCAATATCAACTCCAACCGCGGTTCCCGCGCCGCCTGAGACGGTAACGGTGTAATCGCCAACCTGAGAAGGCTGCAGAGTTGTTGGTCCTTGAATTGATACTATAACCGTTGATGTGGAAGCAGATGTGTGGCAGTAACAACCTGAAGTGTTGGACTTTTTTGTGTAACCGCTTACTCCGTTTGGATATGCGTGAAGAAGAGAGACTGCAAAAAAGAAGACGAAGAATACAAGTAAATTATTTTTCATATAAACCTTTAGTTAACAGGTTAAAATTTGTCCGGGAAAAATAGCACAGAAATGTTTATCATTTAGTAAAAAGATAATTATCTTTGACCAAGAAAATTATTCGCGTTGATGCTCATTCATCACGGCTCCAGTACCAATAATCTTTTAACAATAAAGGATCTTTTATGAAAAAATTTTTTATTTCATTCATCTTCGTCGCGCTCACCTTTTCACTTGTTGCACAAAAAGAAGAAACAAAAGATAAATTAAACAGCAGCACTTTTAGCGGATTAAAATTTCGCAGTATTGGTCCCGCATGGAACTCAGGCCGTATTGCCGATTTTGCAGTTAATCCAAATAACAAAAGCGAATATTACGTTGCTACCGCCAGCGGACATTTGTGGAAAACGACAAATAACGGAACAACTTGGAACGCAATTGCCGACACACTTCCTTATTCGCTTGGCATTGTAAAACTTGATCCTACGAATGCAAATGTTGTTTGGGTTGGCAGCGGTGAGAACAATCATCAACGTGCGCTTGGTTATGGAACGGGTGTTTATAAATCAACCGATGGCGGACAAAGCTGGGCTTTTATGGGGTTAAAAGATTCGCGCCAAATCGGCGGAATTTGTATCGATCCTCGAAACTCAAATGTTGTCTATGTAGCCGCTGAAGGCTCTGTTTGGGGACCTGGCGGTGATCGTGGTCTTTATAAAACTTCTGATGCCGGAAAAACATGGAACAAAATTCTTAACATCAGCGAAAATACCGGCGTTAATAGTATCGCGTTTGATCCGCGAAACCCAGACGTTCTTTATGCGACTTCGGAACAAAGAAGAAGACACATATTTACAAAAATCGGCGGCGGACCGGAAACAGCAGTTTACAAATCAACTGATGCCGGCGCTACATGGGAAAAAATAATGAAAGGACTTCCTTCCGTTGATCTTGGTGGAACCGGGCTGGCTGTTTCTCCGGTTAATCCCGACATAATTTATTTGAGTCTTGAAGCCGCAGAAAAAAGCAGCGGATTTTTCCGTTCAACAAACCGCGGCGCAACATGGGAAAAGATGAGCGACATCTATGCTTCCGGACAATATTTTAATGAAATTTACTGCGACGCGAAAGACGCCGATAAAGTTTATCTCATGGATACTTATTCCAAAGTTACGGAAGACGGTGGAAAGACCTGGAAACCGATCGGGAATAATTCTCGCCATGTTGATGACCACGCATTTTGGATTGATCCTTCCGATACAAAACATTTATTAATTGGCGGAGACGGCGGTATTTATGAATCATTTGACAACGGAGCGAACTGGATTTTCAAATGTAATTTACCGATAACTCAATTTTACCGCGTTAGTCTTGATAACAGTTTACCATTCTACAATGTTTTCGGCGGAACGCAGGACAACCAAAGTATGGGCGGTCCATCACGCACGATCAACGAGGATGGAATTATTAACAGCGATTGGTTGATGACTGTTGGCGGCGACGGATTTTTTCAAGCGATCGATCCAACTGATCCGAATATTATTTACTCTGAATCGCAGTACGGAAATATTATCCGTTATGATAAAAAAAGCGGCGAGTTAATTGATGTTCGTCCTGAACCAGCAAAAGGCGAAAAAACATTTAAATGGTATTGGGATACTCCTTTTATTATAAGCCCACATTCCCATTCACGTTTATACATTGGAGCGGAAAAAGTTTTTAGAAGTGACGATAGAGGCGATAGTTGGACTGAAATTAGCGGCGACTTAACAACTCAAACCGACCGCAACACTTTTCCTGTTATGGGAAAATATTGGAGTGTTGATGCACTAGCAAAAGATTTGAGCACTTCACAATTCGGGTTAATTGTTTCGCTTAAGGAATCTCCTGTAAAAGAAAATTTGTTATATGCCGGAACGGATGACGGATTAATTCAAGTAACGGAAGATGCAAAGACGTGGAGAAAAATTGATAACATTCCCGACGTGCCGAAGTTTACGCTGGTAAGCGACATTCTTCCTTCACGTTTCAGCGAAAACGTTGTGTATGCTTCTTTCAATAATCATAAACGCGATGATTTCAAACCGTACATTTTCAAAAGTAATGATAAAGGAAAAACATGGAAATCGATTGCGGGAAATTTACCTGCTAACGGCGCGGTTAACACCATTGTTGAAGATCCGGTTAATCCAAATCTTCTTTTCATTGGAACAGAATGGGGGGTTTTCTTTTCAATTGATGGCGGCGATAAATGGATTCAATTAAAAAACGGAATTCCAAATATTAAAGTAACCGATCTTGCAATTCACGAAAAAGAAAATGATTTAGTAGTCGCCACGTTCGGACGCGGTTTTTATATTCTTGATGATTATTCCGCATTGCGTTCTGTTTCGAAAACTTCACTTGAAAAAGAAGCGGAAATATTTCCAATGAGCGATGCTTATTTGTATATTCAAAGTCAAGGACGATATGGCCAAGGTTCAACATATTACAAAGCGGCGAATCCGGAATTTGGCGCTGCGGTCACTTATTATATAAATGAAATTCCGAAAACTTTAAAAGCTGAAAGAAAAGAAAAAGAGAAACCACTTTTCAAAGATGGAAAACCAATTCCTCAACCTACCTATGAAGAATTAAAAGCGGAAGAATCTGAAAAAACACCGTACTTAATTTTTACTTTTACTGATGAGTCAGGTAATGTAATTAGAAAACTTACTAAAGCTGCTGCTGCAGGAGTTAACCGCATTACCTGGGATTTGCGTTATGAATCAACCGAACCGGTTTTAGCAAAAGAAAATAAATTTAATCCGACGGCAAAACAAAATAGCGCGTTGTTGGTTCTGCCTGGAAAATATAAAGTTAGCTTGTCGCTGGTTGTGCGTGATGAAGAGAAACAACTTGCCGGTCCAATTGAGTTTAATGCTGTACCATTAAGCAATACCACGCTCCCTGCAGCAGATCGCAAAGAGCTTGTCGCGTTTCAACAAAAATCATATGATCTTGCAAGAACGGTTTGGGGCGCACAACGATTGACTCAAGAGCTTCAAAACAAAATGGAAACAATTAAGCAAACGTTAAACAACACACCGTCGGCATCTTTCTCTTTAATAAAAAAAGCCGATGCAATTTCAAACAAACTTGATGAAATTCTTTTTATCTTTAACGGTAAGCCGGGAAAAGCAAGTGCGGAAGAAATTCCTCCGCAAGAAGTTCCGTTAAATTGGCGCTTAGAAAAAATGATTTACGCGCAAACAAATTCAACTTCCAATGTTACAAAAAATCAAAAAGTTGCTTTTGAAGTTTTGCATGAGTCACTGCAGCCGATACTGCAACAGTTAAAACAAATTGATGAAGTTGAAGTAAAAGCCATTGAAAATGAAATGGAAAAAATTGGCGCGCCATGGACGCCGGGAAGAATTCCGGAAGAGAAATAAAAAAATTTCGTGTCTCAGTGACTCTGTGGTGAAAAAAACATTTACCACAGAGACACGGAGGCTCAGAGTTTTTCTTGGCTGACTTTTATTTGTTAAGTAAATCATTTAAAAAAAATCTATGAAAACTACGAACAGATTAACTTTTCTTTTTAACATTCAACATCCAATCATCCAAGCGGGAATGGTTTGGGTGAGTGGCTGGAAACTTGCTTCTGCAGTTTCAAATGCTGGCGGTTTAGGACTCATCGGCGCCGGTTCGATGAAACCCGAATTACTTCGCGAGCATATTCAAAAGTGTAAAGCAGCAACCGAAAAATCGTTCGGAGTAAACATTCCACTTCTCCGCAAAGATGCTGAAGATTTAATCGCGGTTACTAAACAAGAAAAAGTTGAAATTATTTTTACTTCCGCCGGTCACCCAGGAAGACATATTGAAAAATTAAAATCTAATAATATTAAAGTTGTGCATGTTGTTTCGAATATCAAGCAGGCAATGAAAGCAGAAGAAGTTGGTTGTGATGCAATTGTTGGTGAAGGCGTTGAAGCAGGCGGACATAACGGTGGCGATGAAATAACGACGCTATGTTTAATTCCGCAGTTGGTTGATGCTGTTAAAATTCCCGTTATTGCTGCCGGTGGAATTGCAGACGGAAGACAAATTGCGGCAGTGTTTTGTCTTGGTGCTGAAGCAGTGCAAATAGGAACGCTGTTTGCTTCAACGGTTGAGTCTTCCGCGCACGAAAATTATAAACGAAAAATTGTTGAAGCGAAAGACGGCGATACGGTTCTCTCTTTTAGAAAAGTTGCGCTGATGAGAATGCTGAAAAATGAGTTCGCAATCAAAGCAGTTCAAGCGGAAACAAAAGGTTTATCAAAAGAAGAGATGATTTCTTTCCTCGATCACAAACGGGAGATGAAAGGAATTTTTGAAGGTGATGAAATCAATGGCGCAATGGAAGCCGGGCAAAGCTCCGGTTTGGTGAAAGAAATTTTAACCGTGCAGCAGGTTTTTGATAAATTGATTAATGAATATGTTGCAACAATACAAAAGTGGTTATTGTAACAGAACGGCTGCATTTCACTCATTCTTTTTCGTTTGAGAGTATTTCTTTATACTTCGATAAATTTTGAATTTGTTCTTCGTCCAACTTCGGGTATTCAAG
>Ga0172379_10004462_pt1 | contig 20663 bp, 17 predicted proteins | sample GrowelOW334metaG_FD_119756 | JGI IMG/M metagenome (GOLD analysis project Ga0172379, IMG submission 119756) | Groundwater microbial communities from an aquifer near a municipal landfill in Southern Ontario, Canada - Groundwater well OW334 metaG | ecosystem: Environmental > Aquatic > Deep...
AATATTTCTCATCTGTAATATTTAATTTGTTCTCATTTCCAAATTATTTATAACGTTTCTATTACTTCGTTTTAATTAATTTAGAAATGTTTTGAAGTATGATTAAAGATTTTCCGATCATCAATAGAAATTTAGTTAAATTTTGTCTATAAAGATAAAGGCAGCGCCGGAATATTTTTATTGGGCAAAAGAACACAACAAGGTTTCATATATTCCTCTGTTTTATTTATCACCAGATTTTTACCCGTTTATTTTCCGGTCTGTACATCGGCTGTCTTTCTTTTACTCCAAAGGCTTTATAAAAATCTGGAAGATCACTGAGTGGACCATTGACGCGCAAAAATTCAGGGGCGTGAACATCGGTCATAATTTGTTGCGCAAGTGATTCCGGTCTTTTGTGTCCCAGCCATGCATAAGCATAACCAAGCCAGAAGCGTTGCTGCGGAGTAAAGCCGCCAATCATTTTTCCTTCTTTGAACTGTTCTGTTTTTTTGAATGCGTCGTAACTTAAAACCAAACCGCCGAGGTCGGCAATATTTTCGCCAAGTGTGGCTTTACCGTTCACGTGCATGCTGTCCAAAACCACATAATTATCGAATTGTTCAATCATCAGTGAAGCTTTTTGCGTGAACTTTTCTTCATCTTCTTTCGTCCACCAATTTGTTAAATTTCCTTTCGAGTCATACTGTCTGCCTTCGTCATCAAAGCCGTGCGTTAGTTCATGACCGATAGTTGAAGCTCCGGCATACGAATAAACAACTGCGTCATCAAGCAAAGAATCAACCGTTCCCGGAATAATAAAAATTGCTGCGGGTAAAACAATTTCGTTGTTCGAAGGATTGTAATATGCGTTGTAGGTTTGGGGAGTCATGCCCCATTCGGTTCTATCAACGGGTTTGCCGAGTCTGCTGATGTTTCTTTCAAACCAAAAAACATTTGCTTTGATGGAATTTCTCAAATAGGAAGTGCGGTCAATTTTTAAGGCGGAAAAATCTTTCCACTTATCTGGGTAACCAACTTTTTTGGTGATGCTGTTCAACTTGATCAAAGCTTTTTCTTTAGTTGATTGACTCATCCAATCAAGATTTTTAATTCTTTCACCGTAGGCATTAATAATATCGTCAACAAGTTTTTCGTATCGTTGTTTTGTTTTTGGCGAATAATATTTCTGCACATAAACTTGTCCGAGCAATTCACCCATAGCGTCTTCAACGGCATCTTGAATGCGTTTCCAGCGCGGTCTCTGCTTTTTTACACCCGACATTACCGTTCCTCTAAAATTAAATTTCTCATTATCAAAAGAACTGCTCAGGCGGTCGGCAAAAGTGTTTACCAAATGCCATTTTACATAGGCTTTCCAATCGCTTAAAGAAAATTTATCTAATGCAGAATTTAATTGAACGAAGAATTCCGGCTGCCCGACAATAACGCTGTCAATTTTTTCTATTCCTATTTTTGCAAAGAAATTTTTCCAGTTGATATTTGTACTAAGCTTCTGCAATTGCGCAATCGTCATCTTATTGTAGTTTGCGTAAGGATCACGTAAGTCTTCCAATTTGCGCGAAGAGTCGGCGAGAAAAGTTTCAATTTTGAAAATGGCTGTTCCCTCTTCAACTGAAACCGTATTTTTGTCTCCCGATAGACGAAGCATTTTAGAAAGATGTTTTACATATTCTTTGCGGATATTTTCCGTGCGAGCATCTTTTCTAAAATAATAATCACGCTGGCGCAAACCCAAACCGCCCTGCCAGAGATAAAGAGACCAAAGATCGCTATTCATGGCATCTTGCTCAACGAAAATATTGAACATTGCAGGAACCCCGTACGTTTGTAACAAAGCGACAGCAGCAAGCAGATCGCCCTTTGTTTTTGCGGCTGAAATCATTTTTAATTCTTTTAAAAGATAAGAAGTACCTTGTTTTTCGATTGTCGCTGAATCCATTCCGGCAAAATAAAAATCACCAACTTTTTGAGCGTTACTTCCTTCCGGTGAAGTAATTTGTGAAGCTTCTGCCAGAATTGATTTTAATTGATTGTAAATTTCATCTTCCACGAGATGCCCGATTGTCCACGCTTTTTCTGTTTCGGGGATCGGATTATTTTTCATCCAGGTTCCGGTGGCGTACTTAAAAAAATCTACTCCGGGATCAACACTCGCATCAATTCCTTTTATTAGAAAATCGTTTTTTGTTTGAGCAAGTATCGTTGAATTTAAACAGAACAAAAGTGCAAAAGAGAAAAAAAGAATTTTGAATGAAGTTTTCATAAGATCGTTTTTCGTAAATGGTTATAAATTTATTTATTCGTTTTCTAAACATAAAAAAATTTTATCGATATACATTTTTAGTAATGCCGGTCGATAAATATTTCTTCATCATTTCAGATTAAAATTGTCTAATTTTACGAAGGAAAGATTTATAAATATAGTTCTTTTAATAACTGTGCTTTAACAAACAGAAAGGTTATCTATGAAAACTACAAAGGAAAACCTACAGGAAGCTTTTACCGGTGAAAGTCAAGCGAACCAAAAGTACCGGGCATTTGCAAAAAAAGCTGAGCGGGATGGATTCCCGAATATTGCGAAATTATTTAAGACCGCGGCTGAAGCAGAAAGAATTCACGCTGAAGGGCATTTTAGTTCCTTAGAAGGAATCGGTTCTACGGCAGAAAATTTAAAAGCGGCAATTGCCGGAGAGACGTACGAATTCACAGAAATGTATCCGCCGATGTTAGCGCAGGCGGAAGCAGAAAATCATAAAGCAAAAAGAATGTTTGGATATGCGGTTAAAGCCGAACAAGTTCACGCCAAGCTTTATCAGATGGCTCTGGAAGCCGCTGAACTAGGCAAAGATTTGGAAGTAACGGAGATTTACTTGTGCCCGGTTTGCGGTCATATTGAATTTGGAAAGCCGACAGAAAATTGCCCAACATGCGGAACGCTTGCTTCAAAATTTGTTAAACTGTAATATCAGTTAAATGGATTAAGGAAAATTTGTAGAGTAGAAAAACATCAACGCATGGATAAATGAAAATGAATGGATGAATGATTTTCATTCAATCATGCAACAATTCAGCCATTCATCTTAAGTATAATTTGGTACTGGTTTACCAAGCCATACTTCAGTTTTTCTTTCGCTCACTCAGAAACTAGTTTACCTTCTTTAATTCGAATAATTCTTGGAGTTAATTTGTTCAATACATTTTCTTGATGAGAAATGCAGATGAGCGTAATTCTCTTTTTCGCATTAATCTTTTTGAGCAGCAGCAATAAATTTAACTGCGACTCAACATCTTGAGCCGAAAACGGTTCGTCCAAGATTAATATTTCCGGCTCAACCGCCAGAAGCCTTGCCAATGCAACACGCTGCCTTTGTCCGCCGCTCAATTGCATGCAATATTTCTCGAGCAGATTCTCGTGAATATTTACATCCGACAGTAAGCCGCTCAAACGCTCTTTAGTAGGAAGTGATTTTCCATTTTTCAGTTGTAAAACTTCAATAAGAATATCCTTTACTTTTCTAAACGGATTTGCAATCTCTTCGGAATTCTGAAACAAAAGTTGAATACGGTTTGCAGCACGATTTTCTGATTTTAGAAAATTTTTAATTATCTCACCATTAGTTGGTTCAAAAATCCCAATCATCAATTTAGCAAGAGTGGTTTTCCCACCACCCGATGGACCTGCAATGCCAAGTATTTCACCACTCGCCACTTCGAAGGAAATATTTTCCAATATTTTTTTTTCATTTCTCTTTCCTATTAAAGAATTTTCCCAAACGGAATAAGAAATGTTTTTAACGGCTAATAATGGTTTCATCGTTTAACCGCATATATGCTTGGAGAAAATTTTTAATTGATTCTGAATCTTCGTTGAAAAAATTATTGTATGAAACAAATTCTGAAAGTTTCCCGCTCTCTAAATAGGCAATATAATTGGTCATGTTTTCGGCGAAGGATAAATCTTGCGTAATGATCAATGCAATGGAGTCGTTTTGAATTACAAATTTTTTCAGACGTTCTTTTACCAAATAAATGGTTTCGTTATCAATTCCTGAAGTTGGTTCATCAAGCAGAAGAAGTTTTGGTTTCTTCAGCAAGGCAAGAACAACAGCGATTCTTTGCGCCATTCCTCCGCTTACTTCATACGGATGCAGTTTAAATATTTTTTTCGGTTCAGGAAGATTAAAAAATTCAAATTCTCTTTTACTTTCATTTTCATCAAAAGAAAAGAGTTTAAAATAATAGCCGATTTTTTTTAGCGGATCAAAAGAGTTTACCGGGTCTTGAAACACATATTGGATTTTTGCTTTGCGGAATTCCATCAATTGCTTTTGTGTGAGCGATAACAAATCTATGCTTTCAAATTCAACTGAACCTTCAATTGAAAAGACAGTTTCATCCAAAAGTTTTGTAATAGATTTTAGAAGAGTTGACTTTCCTTCACCATTTTTACCAAGGATCGTATAAATGTTTTGTCCAACCATCGTAAAGGCGGAATCACGTAAAAGAATTCGCTTGCCGGCGTCTCCAAACAGCACGATCGACTTAATATTTATTTGTATCATTAATTGATTAATATTTTGTTTATTAATCTACAAAATAATAATTTGGTAAAAATAGTTTCAGCAAATTTGCGAGGAAAAAATGTTTATTGTTTGGAAAAATATTTACATATTTTTTTTACTTCTGGTTACAATTTTCGTCGGCTGCAAAAAAATATCAACCGATAACAATACTCAAGTTGTTATTGCAATTCCTTCCGATATAGAGCGGATCAATCCACTTTTTTCCTATAGCGTGAATGAAGGAAACATAAGCGAACTATTATTTTTATCACTGGTTAAACATTCGTGGGATGATAAGACCGGTGACATAAAAACCGAACCGATGCTTGCGAATTCATGGGAATGGAACAGCGATTCAAGCGCCATAACTCTTGAGCTACGCAATGATGTGCATTGGTCTGACGGTGTACTAGTTACTATTGATGATGTTATCTTCTCGTTTGACGTTTACTCCGATCCGGTGGTTGAAAGTTACTTGTACGGTTCATTTAAATGTTTTTATACTAATAATGATAACCATATCATTGCGGAAAGAACGTTCGAAAAAATTTCTGAAACGAAATTAAAAATTAATTTCGCGCCGGGTTCAACTCCATCTTTATTTACTCTTGATTTTCCAATAGTTCCGAAGCATGTCTTTGATAAAATGCCGCGCAAAGAAATTGCAACCGCAAAAGAAAATTTTTCACCGGTAACAAGCGGACCATTCACTCTTGAAAAATGGGAAAAGAATCAAGCGATTATTATAAAGGAAAATCCAAAATCATTTTTGCACAAAGATGGAAATGTTAAACGGATCATTTTTAAAGTGATTCCGGATTATAATGCCCGGTTAACTCAATTAAAAAATGGTGAAGTTGATTTGGCAGAATATTTAAAACCTGAAGATGTAAACGGACTAAAAAATACCGGTTCTTTAGTTGTAACTTCTCTTAAAGGAAGAGAATACGACTACCTTGGTTGGAACAACCTTGATCCGGTTCAATTTAAAAAGAACCATAAAATTGTTCCAAATAAATTATTTGGTTCCGCAAAAGTGCGGCAGGCGCTTTCCATGGCAATAAACAGAAATGAGATTCTTAGCGAGTATTTACAAGGTTATGGAGAGCTTGCCAACAGTCCTATTTCTCCAATATTTAAAAATGCAATTGATGAAAAACTTCAACCGTATGTATTCGATTTGGCAAAAGTAAAAACTCTTCTTGCCGAAGAGGGTTGGATTGATAAAGATCAAAACGGTATTCTCGAAAAAAACGGAGTTGAATTTAACTTTACTTTGACCATTTCATCAAATAATCCGCGAAGAATTTTTGCTGCAACGGTTTTTAAAAACACGTTCAAACAACTCGGCATTGAGATGAATATTGAACAGCTTGAATTGGGAATGCTGATTGACCGGATAAATAATAAAAGTGTTGACGCATGGATGGCAAGCTGGATTATTCCCATTCCGCTGGATTTAAAATTTTCATGGTATTCAAATCTTGCAACAACTCCGATGAACTTTCCCTCATATCAAAACAAAGAGTTGGATGCGCTGTTGGATAAACTTGAAACAAAAATTTCATGGCAGCAAAAAAATGAAATCTATAAAAAGATAGAAGCTATTCTCTATCGCGATCAACCGGTAACTTTTCTTTATTGGATCGATAATATTGTTGCGTATAACAAAAAAATAAAAAACATTGAAGTCACTCCTCTCGGCACTGTTCATCATTGCTGGCTATGGCAGTAAACGAATGATTCCATGAAGTCTTCCGCACTGTTTTTATCTCTTATAAAAAGATTAACAACTTCTGTTTTTGTTTTGTTTTTGACGGTCAGTTTTCTTTTTGTTTTGGTAAGGATTGCTCCCGGCGATCCAAGTCAAAAATTTCTTTCACCCAATTTAAGTCCTCAATTAGTTGAAAGAGTAAAAAGTTCATTTCAGTTGGATAAACAAATTCACGAACAGTATATAAGTTTTTTGAAAAACGCACTCACCGGTGATTTCGGAGTTTCCTATTCTTTTCATCGCCCGGTGAATGAAGTGATTGCAGAAGTTCTTCCATTCACAATTCTCTTTTCGCTGTCGGCATTCATTCTACAATTGATTGGCGGATTGCTGTTTGCTGTTTTGGCTTTTCGTTATCACCAAAAATTTTGGGATAAATTTCTTTCTCGCGGAAGTTTGTTTTTATATGCGGTTCCGTCGTTTGTGAGCGGATTATTTTTCGTTTATCTCTTTTCCGTTCAGTTACAAATATTTCCTTCGTCGGGAATTAAAACTGTCGGAACGTTGGAGAATAATTATTTTTTCCTTTTGCTTGATTATGCACATCATCTTTTCCTCCCGGTACTTGTTTTATCACTAACAGGTTTGCCGGTATATTTTAAATATTTCAGAGAAAATTTTGAAGAGAATCAGAATAAACTTTTTACACTTTATCTTCGCGCAAACGGAATTTCTGAAAGGAAAATTCTTTTCAGTCATCTTATTCCAAACTCGCTGAATTCTATTATTGCTTACGCCGGCGTTGATTTGGGAATTTTATTCAGCGGTGCATTAATTACCGAAGTGATTTTTAGTCTGCCGGGAATGGGCCGTTTGGCTGTTGGGGCAATCTTACAACGCGACTATCCGTTGATTATCGGCTGTACGTTAACGGCAGGAGTATTAATAATTCTTACGAGTTTACTTGCAGATTTAATTCGTTTAAAAATAGATAAGCGATTGATCAAAGGACTTTTAAATTGAAAAGAATCCGTTTTTCTGTATTTCATTTTTTCTTTTTTTTGTTGCTAATAACGATTGGTTTGCGCTTGCCGTTGTTAGGTGAAACCGCAATACTGCTCATTTCTTATATAGCTTTGCTTATAACCGATTTCCGAACCGCACTTGATCAATTCTCATTAAGTATGGCAGATTATTTTTGTTCTTTTTTATTGATCATCGCAATCCCGTTGTTTCTTTTTCTGAAAAGAAACAACTTGTTCTTGCCAAAAAACTTTTCTTTTTCTCATTATACTCTGTCGGTTCTCCTTTACACATTTCTTTTTGCTCCGGTAATAACAAATGATAATTATGAATTTCAAAAAGACATTTCAGTTACAAGACTTCTTCCTCCGTTTAGTTCAATTCATGTTTTACATTTGAAGAGTAACACAGAAAAGTCCGGGCGCTTAAATGATTTTCTCTCGCTCAAAAACAACGTTGTAAAAAACTCGTTTGATGAAAAAATTATTTTCTTTGATAGTTTACAAATCACTCAAAGCGGTGTTTTCTATTTTCAAAATGAAAGAGGAAACGGTTTGCCTCTTTCTTCTATTGAAATGGTGGATGGAAAACCCTATATCTCAATTAAATTTTTTCTTCTAGGAAGCGATGAATTTGGGAGAGATATTTTCACCAGAATAATTTATGGAACAAGAATTTCACTTTTGATAGGATTCTGCGCAGTCATTCTCTCCTTAATTATCGGTGTTGTACTCGGATTTTTAGCGGGTTTTTCCGGCGGAGTAACGGATATTTTACTCAGCCGGTTGACAGACATGTTTTTATCGTTTCCTATAATATTTTTCATCATTCTTATTCTTGCATTTTTTGGTAATTCGTTTATCTCTGTAATTGTGGTACTCGGATTCTCCGGCTGGATGAGTCTGTTCCGCATTGTTAAAGGAGAGATTCTTTCGTTGAAAACCAAAGATTATTTTATCACTGCACGGCAACTTGGACTATCCGGTACGAAACTTTTATTGAAAGAAGCTTTGCCAATTATTGCAATTCCGGTTATTGTAAATACGGTTTTTCAATTTGGAAATGTTGTTCTTTCAGAATCAGCGTTAAGTTTTTTAGGACTGGGAATCGGAAACGAATTCCCTTCTTGGGGTGGTATGATAAACTCCGGGCAAGAATATCTTTCGCAGGCTTGGTGGATGATTTTGTTTCCGGGCGCAGCAATCATTTTAACGCTTGTTACGGTAAATGATTTCGGCAGAAAATTGGCGCAGTATTTTAATCCCCGGTTGCATGAATGATCAATAGCAGATTTACCATTATCAAATTGCTCGGCGAAGGACGAAGCAAGGTTTTCCTCTGTGAAGATAAATTTTTTCCTTCACAAAAGCAGGCAATTAAAATTCTTCCATCTCAAAGAAGTAAAGAAGAAGAAAAAACTTTTATTCATGAATATGATCTCTTAAAGAAATTCTCACATCCAAATATTATTAAAGCATATGAATCGGGAATAATAATTGAACTGAATGCAGATGATAAAGTTTTCGGTATTGAAAAAGGTAACCGCTTTTTTATTCTTGAATATTTTGATGGGAATAGTTTGCTGGATATTGATTTCAAATCTAATCCAACAATGCTTTTAAAAGTAATCGGACAGCTCAGTTCGTTTCTGAGTTATCTTCATCTGGCAAATTATATTTATTTCGATTTGAAATTTGAGAATATTCTTTTCACTCAAAGCGAAAACGATGTTACAATAAAAGTTGTTGATTTCGGCTTAACACAAAGAGCCGATGTATCTTTGCAAAATATTCATCGCGGAACTGCTTACTACCTTGCCCCGGAAATTTTACAAAACAAAAATGTTGATTTCCGCGCCGACCTATATTCTCTTGGAATTTTTCTCTATCGTCTTGTGTACGGAAAATTTCCATTTACAGCGGTTGATGAATTGGATATTTATCAAGCGCACTTAGAAGAAGAGTTTTTATTTTCTAAATCCCCATATTTTTCACCAACGATTATCAACATCATAACAAAGCTGCTTGAGAAAAATCCTTTGGAAAGATTTCAATCTGCTTTACAGTTGTTTTATGCTTTGCGTCTTCCTTCCGATAATTATTATCTCGACTTGATCTCTGCGACGCACTTCATTGGACGCAAAAAAGATCTAGCGGTTATTGCTGAATATATTGAAAACAAAGGACGAAACGACATTCTTGTTTTGCAAGGAATGCAAAACAGCGGGAAAAGTTTTTTGGCAGAAAAATTAGCCCGCGATTTTCAAAACGCTGTGCTTGTTAATCGGTTGCCTTCACAAAATCCAGGTTTAACTCTTAAGTACATCGTATCGAAAATTATATTTACTCCTTTTTTGCATGATGAGGAATTCGAAAAAATTAATGTTCTATCAAAATTATTTAGCGGAAGTGGAGATTTAAACATTGAAACATTAACCGCTGTGTTCGCAGAAATCTGCAAAGCGCAGAAATTTATTTTAATTCTTGATGATTTTAATTTATTTGATGAGGTTGTTAAAGAAGTTCTTTATCATATAATTCCCATTTTGCAGGTAAATGGTTGTAAAATTATATTACTTGAAGATCAAGCGGTTACAACTTCCGCAGAAGCGATCCCGAATAAAACAGAATACCAATTAAGTCCTCTATTACAAAAAGATATTCCAATCTTTCTGAAAGAAAATTTTGCAGAATATTTTCCACAAAAACAATTAACTCCGCTGATTAAAAAATTTGCAGATTTATTCCCCGGCAATATTTTGCTTTTTATGAATGAACTGATTACCAATAAGATTTTAATCTTTTCCAAAGAAGGCATTTTTGTTGATGAGGAGAAAGCGAAAAAGTTTTCCGGCGTTTCGCAAAACGTTGTCTTCAAAAAAAGAATTGCTCATCTTTCAATTAAAGAGAAAGAAGTCTTGATTTTACTTTCTTCCATTAATGTTGATTTGAACCTTGATCAAGCAAAAATGGTTCTAAAAAAATTTGATGGTGAAACAGAAGAAATTCTTTCAAGTCTTCAAAAAAAGAATCTGCTTCGCAGACAATCTCAAAATTCGTTTATACAATTTACTTCTATCGGTTTAAAGCTTTTTGTTTATTCCAATATAGTGGATAAAGTTGGCCATCACAAAAAAGCTGCTTCAATTCTCAGTACTATTCCCCGTTTTTCTCCGAAAGAAGTATCGCGCCATTTTGAGTTGGCGGAAGAATATGATGAAGCCTATCTCTGTTTGAAAGCCGAAATGCAACGGGCATTCGAACTCTCTGCATTTATTTATGTAACAAGAATATTTTCGCAGTTGCTCAAACTCCCTTTGTCGAAAAAATATGCGATAGAAGTGCGGAAAGAATTTTTACAAGTTTTACAAAAAACCGGCGACAACGAATTCGCTCTTAAAATATTAAATGAATTGGAATCCGTTTATGAAGTTCAACTTGACACAGAAGTACTAATCAAAAAAGGAATTTTCCTTATCGCTTCCGGCGCCGTTGAAACCGGAAAAAAAATTCTGATAGAACAAGTTGGAAAGATTACCAACGAGCACGACAGAATCGAAATACTTCTTGAGATTGCAAACGCTAATCTCAATACAAATCTGTACGACGACACGCAGATTGTTTTGAATCAGCTTCTTGAAACAAAAGGATTAACTCATGAACAAAATGGAAAAGTTTTTAATATCAACGGTTTGTTGGAATTGTACAGGAACAACAATACCGAAAAAGCTTTTTCATTTTTCATATCGGCTTTGAACGAATTTTCTAAAGCAAATCTTAAACAACGCATTGCCAGGGTTCAAGTTAATCTTGGAAATATTTGTAGCATGAAAGGTGATTACGCCCAGGCAAAACTATATTGGAAGAGTTCTCTTTTCATTAACAATGCAATAGGCGACTTAGACCAGGAAGCTTTGCTGCTGATGAATTATGGAATTCATCTTTTTGATACCGCGAAGTATGAAAAAGCCGACGAATCATATAAAAACGCAAAAAACATTTTCCAGACTATTGGGAAGAAGAGCGGTTTTGGATTGTCGCTGTTAAATTCAGGTGAGACTCATTTAATTACATGCGAATATTCTATCGCTATCGAAGAATTTCTCATGGCTATAAATATTTTTCGCTCAACAGAAAATGAAGAAGAAGAAGCTTCTGCTTATTATTTACTTGCTAAAACTTTTGTCATCATCGGAAGTTTAGAAGAAACTAAATATTGTATGGAACGATACCAAAAGTTAATCTCCGATTGGAAATTGGGTGAAAAGCATCTCATACAATTAAATTTTCTAAATACGCTTACTCACTATTACTTTAATTATGAAATCAATGGAGATGAACTTCTTTCCCTTTGCAGCGCCTTACTTGAAACCGATAATAAGTACGATACTATTTTAGCTTCGATGATTTTTATTGATCACTGCATCAACGAAGAAAAATTTCAACCGGCATATAATTTTTTAATTACTGAAAAATTTGTTGAACTTTGTTCGGTGAATGAAATTTACCGGGCTGTTCGTTTGTATTTATTGGGGACGCTGGCAACACAGTATAGATTTGATGAAAAGCCGTTTATAGATTATTTAACCGAAGCTTATGAAATTATAAAAGAGCAAAGTATAACAGAATTTACCCGGCTTATTCTTAGCGCGCTGGGTAAAGTTTATTTTGAAAGAAATCTTTTTTCAAAGGCGGAAGAATTTTTTAATTTAACGGAAGGTTTAATCGTCTTTTTTTCACAAAATATTTCTGATGATTCCTTGAGAAAAGCATATCTTGCAAAGAAAGAACGCAGAGAAGATTTACAATTTATTAAGAATTCTTTACCTCTTATCCTATGAACGAAAAAAAAGTGATGGTCCATTTATTCTCTGAAAAAAAAGATATTTCAAAAATCGCCTCTCAGTTTATCGGGCTCTCTGTTCTTTATTATGATCTGTCAACCGATGACCAAAAAGAACCCGACTTGTTGAAAAACGATATCGTTGTATTTTATATAACTTCACTGAATTCCGGAATGTTTTACAAAGTTGTGGATGCCCGAAAGTACGCTCCAAACCCTTTTATTTTTCTTGTCGAAAATAAAAACCCGGTTATAACAAGTACGCTGGCAAAACTCGGGTTTAATGAAATTTATATTCTTCCCGATGAATTATTTAAATTCGGCGCATATATAAAAGAGAAAGTTGAAAATTTTTCCTGGGAACCGGAGGATATTTCAACATTTAATGCTAATGAACGTGATCTTGTTTTCAAATCAATTTTGGGGGAATCGCAAGAAACCGAAAAACTTATCACCGCCGCAAGAACAGCCGCCGAAAACGCTTCTGTAAATGTTTTAATCCTTGGCGAAACCGGCACCGGAAAAGGAATGCTTGCAAATGCCATCCATAATTACAGCAACAAAAAAAATTCCCCTTTTGTAGAAGTTACTTGCTCGGCAATCCCTGAACAACTTTTGGAATCGGAACTTTTTGGACACGAAAAAGGGGCTTTTACCGATGCAAAATCACGCAAACTCGGTTTGTTTGAATTGGCTGATAACGGAACAATTTTTTTAGATGAAATCGGCGAATTGAGTTTAAACTTACAAGTTAAACTTTTACGCGTGCTCGAAAAAAAAATCATAAGGAGAGTCGGCGGTACGCAGGACATTCCTATAACCGCCCGGATAATCTCTGCCACACACCGGAATTTAAGCCAGTTGATTAAACAAAATCTTTTTAGAACAGATCTTTTTTACCGCTTAAATGTAATAACCATTGAGCTGGCTTCACTCCGTGATAGGCGCGATTTTATTCTCTCTCTTATCAATCTTTTTATAAAGGAATTTAGCGGATGTTATAATAAAGTTATTAAAAAGGTTGATGATGAGGCGTTAAAGTTTCTTACTTCGTATAACTGGCCAGGAAATATAAGAGAGTTGCGCAATGCTTTTGAACGGGCAGTCCTTTTGTGTGATAGCGATATTTTGACTTCCAAACATTTTGAAAATATTATTAACCGGAAGACCGGGAAGACTTCTCATCAGGAAAAAAGCTCTAATCTTTTACCGCCAAGAAAAGATTCCGGAGATATACACCTTGGCGTTTTCTATTCTGCAACAAACTTGCAGCAGCTAACCGTTCTTTACTCGCGCGAAGTGTTAAAAAAAGTTGGCGGAAATAAAACCGTAGCGGCAAAAGTTTTAGGAATTTCTCGTCCCAGACTTGACCGGCTGCTTACCGGGGAGATATCGGATAGCGGTTAACCCTCTCCTTGTTTGTAACGCTACGTTACATGTGTAACGCAGCGTTACACCCGCTTGTAACGTTTCGTTACAACCCCAAAACATACCTCTTGTTTTTAACGTAAATTCAAACAATTTTTATTGGCACCAATATTGTCCTATTAATCGCGTAAATTAATTATAAATTCATCTAAAAGGAGTTCTGAATGAAAAACTTAGCAACAATCCCGCTTCTCTTAATTTTGTTCTTTTCCGGATGTCAAAAAGATAATTCTCTTGTGCCCCCGGAACAAAAGGATTCAAATTCAATGCAAAAACCGGCATGGGTACAAGCTGCGGAAAATCAAGGCTTAACATTGATTGCCTTACCTAAAAACAGTTCAACTTCTTTAGATAAAAAATCAACAGTTACTTCATACATAAAACATGATGAGTTTGGTAGATTATCAATTAACTCTCCCTATAATTCAACAACCAATAATCCAGTTTCCGTTGAAGCAAGTCTTTCGGTTCTTGCAAATTCATTATCCCAAAACAGCTCTTTAACCATGAGTTTTGATGATGAATATCTTAGTATTGAATTTGGACCTTCGGGAACTACCTTTGCAACATCGGCGTTACTGAACGTTAAAGTAACCGGTTTAAACCTCTCTGCTTTAGGAAATCAAACTACGGCACATCTTAATTATTTTGATGAGTCAAAGAACGAGTGGACTGCCATTAATGCGGATGAAGTAACTGTTGATGTAAAATCCGGAACGCTCATTTGCAAAAACGGGAGAATCCCGCATTTTTCACGCTACGGATTTACAAATTAATTGTAATTCTTATTATAGAAAATTCCAAGACAATAAATAAAATGAAAATAAAGACAACAGACATTATTGAAGAAACAAAAAAAGTTTTTGGAAAATATTTTAGTGGAAATGAGATCTCAGGATTTTTAAAGAAAATTAATAGTTCAAGAAAACCTTCTGAAGTAACAAGTCAAAAACCTTCGGATGGACTTTTTTCATCACAGTTGAGATTGGAGATCGATCAGATCATCAGCTTTGCAGAAAAGAAACTCCCAACTTTAAATTTTCTCGATTTACTGAAAGACCTTGGAAAACTTTATATTGCCCATGGAGAACTCGATTTAGCTTCCGATATAACTACTACAATTTTATCTTACACAAAGAAAGATAAACGTTTAGTTGGTATTGCGGCTTATGCGTTTCTGAACTTTGGTGAAATTTATATTCATCAAACCATGTGGGCGGAAAGTCATTTTTACATAAAAAAAGCCTCCTCATTTTTCAAAAAAGGAAATGATGCAGTAGGTTTGGCACGTTGCGAGAGTCTTCTAGGAACTTTATACGCCGAAAAAGGACAGCTTTCAGATGCGATCGCTCATTTTCAAAAAGGATTTTCCTATTTAGATCCTTCAAGAGATACCTCCGTGGCAGCTCTTATCGAAAACAATATGGGTATAATTCATAATATCCGCGGGGATTATGATTCTGCCTATACCTATTTTCGCAGAGCGTTAATACACTTTGAGGGATTGAAGGACACCCAGCGGGTTGCTAAAATAAGGCACAACTTAGGAATGCTCTTTCTTAAAAAGAAAGAATTCAATTCGGCAATTAAAGAATTTGATACAAGCATCAGTGTTTCTCTTTCATCCCATTATTATACCACTCTTGCCATCTCTTATACAAGTAAAGCATCAATTTACTGCACACTGAACGATGATGCCCTTGCAAACGCATTCGCTAACCAGGGAATGGATATCAGCTATAAAATAAAAGATAAACTGACTATAGCTGAGGTTTACAAGATTAAGGGAATTTTGGAACGCAAAAAGAAACATTTTGAAATAGCGCAGAATTATTTTGTAAGCAGTTTAAGGCTTAATGAAGAACTTGAAAATGAGTTGAATTACGCCGAAACCGCTGTGGAGCTTGGCATTCTTTTCTATGAAACTAAAAAATCTGATCAAGCGAAAAGTTATTTTAACGAAGCTTTAAAATATTACAAGAAAATTAAAGCCAACGATGAGATAGAGAGAATAAAATATTTTCTTTAAGACACTTCATAAATAATTCAAAAAAAGAGGGCCTTTTATTATAAAAGGCTTTTCTTTTTTTAAGTAATTAAATAAAATTCTGATTAATTTACTTGTGTAAATACGAAACCTCTATTGAGTATCATGAAATTTTCTGACTTCAAATCGTCGCTTGACGCAAAAAAAAAAACGGATTCCTTTTCAGTACAGCATTCTGAAAAAACGAAAACATTAGAATTAATTCTCGATATTACCAAAAGTTTAAATCGAACGCTTATTCTTGATGATGTATTAACGTTAGTTTTAAATAATACTATTCTTCTCACCAATTCAGACCGTGGATTTATTGTCCTGAAAAACAATCAAGATAAATTAGATTTTGCCATAGGTTTGAATTCGAAAGGAATTTCCTTAACTGAAAAAGATTTTCAGATAAGTACTACAGTAGTTGGGGAAGTGTTCCATACAGGTTTAGCGCGTTTTATTGAAGAAGCTCAAAGCGATACGAATAACGACATTAGTAAAAGCATTCTGCTTTTAGACTTGCAAACGATTCTTTGCGCCCCGCTTATAATCGGGGATAAAAAAATCGGCGTTATTTATCTTGACAGCAAATCGCTCAATAAAATAAAAATAAAAGAAATAACGAATGCATTTGAAATTCTTGCCGGGCAGGCAGCTATTGCTATTCAGAATGCTCAATCATTTAAAGAACAAATTGATGCGAACAAAGAACTGCTTAGAGTAAATAAAGAACTTAACGAAGCACGCATAATGGCGGAGAAATCGAGCAAATTTAAATCTTCGTTAATGAAAAACATGAATCATGAATTCCGTACACCGATGAATGGAATTTTAGGACTTGGGGGAATCCTCAGAGAATCATTAAATGGGCACGAAGATGCTGAACTTCTTGATAAAATGTTGGAAGCCTCCAAAAGACTATTAAGAACCTTAAGCGAAATATTGGATTTAGCCGACCTTGAATCGACAACAGTTAAATTGGGAAACGACTTTATTCAAGTTTCAAAAGTTGTAGGAGATATTGCTTCTTCTTTTGTTCATTCTGCGGGGGAAAAAAAACTTGAATTTATGGTTGATATAAAAAACGATTTTTTTATAAAGTTTGACGAGAGATATTTTCATCAATTATTGGAAAGCCTGGTTGAAAATGCCATAAAGTTTACATCGAAAGGTTATATACAAATTACCTGCGATGTAAATGGTGAAAATGGAATAATAAAAATTGCTGATTCCGGGATTGGAATTTCACCGGAATACCAGGAAACAATTTTTGAAGCGTTTAGACAAGCCAGTGAAGGATTTGACCGTTCCTATGAAGGTTGTGGTTTGGGGCTGACTCTCGTTAAGAAAATTGTCGACCTTGCCGGAGGAAACATCTCGGTTGAAAGTAAACTTGACGTTGGTACAATGTTCACTTTATCATTCCCCAACCTTGAGATTCCCGTAAACTATAAAGCGCACACCAATCCACGGAACAGTTATCCAAAACCTCGAAAATTCCGAACACCTAATATTTTATTAGTCGAGGATAATGAATTAAATTTAGACACCTTTCGGATATTTCTAAAAAACAGCGCTTCGTTGGAAATTGCGGAAACACCTAAACTAGCGCTACAGTTAGCCGGTACGATAACCTTCGATTTAGTATTGATTGATATTAAGTTGAACAACAATAAAAATGGTATCGAATTAATGAAAGAAATAAAAAAAATGAATGGATATAATGAAATTCCATTTATTGCTACAACCGGATATGCGCTACGTGGGGATAAAGAAACTTTTTTAGACGAAGGATTTTCAGATTATTTATCAAAACCATTTACGAAAATCCAATTAACAGATATTATAAAAAAGAATTACCGACCGGAATAAACGATAGCTTTAATACAAAAAAAGTGCGAAAACAATTTGATTCCGCACTTATAAGTGCACCCTGCGGGACTCGAACCCGCGACCTGATGATTAAGAGTCATATGCTCTACCAACTGAGCTAAGGATGCAATGTAAAAATACGGAATTTGTTTATTGTAAAAAAGAGTGCCCTGCAATTTGCGAGGCACTAATTTGAAAATTCTAAAGAGTTGCGAGAAGAATTGATTATTTGTGACTGTTTAACTTCTTTTTTAATAAATAATCGAGGCTGTATTTCCCAGAACTTTTAATAAGAAGAATAAAAAGGAAGAGTAAATAATATAACGGAATTTCAAATCCGTTATTCCCTGCTTCAAAACCATTTTGCCAATGCACGGTAACGATAGCAACGATCATCGTAACAATTAGTGGAATTGAAATTATACGGGTTGCCAATCCCAAAATTAAAAGCACTACTCCAACTGCTTCTGTTGTTGCTGCGAGATATGCGTTTATTGTTGGAAACGGAATACCCAACTCACCAAACCATTCTGCGACTCCGCTGATGTTTTGCCATTTCATCGAAGCAGTGATATAAAAACCATACGCAAGTACGATCCTTATTGCGAACAATAAAATGTCGTTTAAATTTTCTAACTTTTCTGTTATCCGGTTATAAAGTTGAATGATTTTGTTGCCGGTCATTTCTTAAATCCTATAATAAATTTATTTTGTTGAAGTTCCATTAAAAAAGGAATGGTGTTTGTAAGTAAAATTGATCTTTCAACTCCGAAAGTTTGCTCAGCTTCACCAATAAAATCAGCAAGTGGTTTTTGTTCATTCATTATTTTTTGAATTAACCGGTAGAAGAAATAGGAAATGTCTGTGAACTGAACATTCCCCGTTTCTGGTTGGCGAAAGATCAAAACGGAAAACACACCTTCGTCAGTTTCGGTAATTTCATTCGGATTTTTTAAATGAACGGGATATTTCATCTGTAATATTTTGAACTCCGGATTAAATGCAATCACATCGTTTTCAAAATCTCCGGTGAAGGAAATTTCCGGAAACATTTTATCCTCCATCATGTGAATTTCAATTTCAGTCCATTCAAAAAGAAGCAGCTCATCTAAGAAAGGAAATTTATTTATGAGTTCATCTTCTGATGAAATAATATATTGATAAAACTCAAACGGCATTTTCCAAACCGAATAAGAATTGCACCGATGCGATGCAAAAAATCTTCGCGTCGTAGTTTCCCATTCTTCTTCCGAAAAGAGATCAACCGTAAGCGGAAATGCCGATCGAAGCGTGTCATCAATTACATTAAATACAAGCCGTGAGTAATGGTGAACCCGTTTTTCATCCACGCCTTTAATGGGCAAAAATTCACCGGTTCTGCAATAATGGGCAAAATTGCTTTGTTGCCGATAAGTTTCTTCACGCAGTAACAAGTTCGTTCCTCCAATGTTTTGTGCAAATATTTTCTAAGCGGTTCATTTCAAATTGAAGTTCCGTCAATTCCGGAATATTAAAATCTCTTTCTAATAGAACCGGAACCGGTTGCGGTAAAATTTGAACGGTGTAATCAAACAGATCGTAAACCGGTTGAATAATCGGTTCGCCATGTGTATCAATGATCAAATCGTCTGCAACTTTTTCATGTCCCGCCATATGAATGTACGCAACAGGATCGAGCGAAAGTTTTTGAAGAAATTCTTTTGTATCGTAATTGTGATTGAATCCGTTCACGTAAATGTTATTTACGTCCAACAATAAATTGCAATCGGCTTCTTTAACTACCGAGTTAATAAAATCAACTTCACTCATTTCAGCGGCAACCGGTGTGTAATAAGAAACTATCTCGATCGCAATTTTTCTTTCTAAAAAATCTTGAACCGATTTAATTCTTTGTGCGATGTGTTGAACCGCGTCCCAACGGAACGGAACCGGTAAGAGATCATACAGATGGGCATTATCGCACTTCGCAAAACTTAAATGCTCGGAATAAATTTTAATGTCATATTCTTTTAAAAATGATTTTAAGTTTTTTAGGAACTCCCAATCTAGTTCATCCGGACCTCCGAGAGAGAGTGAAAGTCCGTGCGAATAAATTTCATGTTTTTCAGCAACGCGTTTGAAAATTTTTTTCCAGTAACCTCCAATCCCCATCCAATTTTCCGGGGCGACTTCTACAAAAGCCGGAGATAAAACATTTCCCGCAAGAAATTCTTCTGCAAATTCTTTTCTAAATCCAATACCAACATTGGCTGTTCGTTCATCAATCATTATTATTCCAAAATTAGTTAGAGCTTCCGGTTATTCGGAAGCTCTAATAGTGAAAACATTATTTCTTTTTAGGTGTAGTAGCAGTGGTAGTATGTTTTTTAGTTGTTTTGCTGCTTCCGCACTTTCCTTCTCCGCACTTAGCATCTTTTGCTTTTGTTTCTGATGCTTTTGCTGTTGAATCGGTTTTGCTTCCGCATTTTGCGTCTTTGGCTTTTGCTTCAGAAGTTTTACTACCACATTTAGCATCAGCAGTTTTTGTTTCGGAAGATTCCGTTTTACTTCCGCACTTTAATTCTAAATTGCGGTTAGTTGAAGATTCAAGAAGCGAAGATCTTAATTCAGCGCCGGAGCCAAGACTTCTGAAACCGAAAAGACTTTCTGCGTTTGTGGTGGTGGCAGCACCTAATCCGAATACGCTTCCCGCGATGAATGAACCGGTTAAAAAGATGTGTTTGGCGAGCTGATTTTGCTGTTTGTTCATGATGTTTCCTTTTGTTTTGTTTTTAAGTGTTTGTATCTACACCATTAAAGACGGAGACAAAAAGGAAACCTTACAAGGGAGGAAAATTATTTTTTCATTTCTGAATTTATTTTGTTTTGCAGCGCTGCTTTTTCAATTTCGGAAAGCGAGGCTGTTGTTGAGGCGTGTTTTATGTGATGAATGAGAAATTTATTCTGCTTTTCAAATAAACGGCAAAATTTGCAAACGGCTAAATGAATGAACAATTTAACTCTGCCGGAAAGTGTAAGCCGGTGTTCTTCTTTCTGTGAAATAAACTGCGTTGCGCTTTCACAAGTAATCATTGTATTTTTTAAGATCATATCGAAATCCAATTTTTTTCTAAACATTTACGCATTTGTAATTTTGCGCGGTGAATGATCACCCAATAGTTAGACGAAGTAATTTCCAATTCCTTAC